>Ga0307378_10001412_pt1 | contig 39269 bp, 76 predicted proteins | sample UN1MG_FD_202238 | JGI IMG/M metagenome (GOLD analysis project Ga0307378, IMG submission 202238) | Soil microbial communities from Risofladan, Vaasa, Finland - UN-1 | ecosystem: Environmental > Terrestrial > Soil > Coastal area > Acid sulfate soil | place: Finland: Risofladan, Vaasa | collected...
ACAGTTCCTCAAAGCCTACAGCGACTACAGCCGACCCCTTGAGCCTCTACTATCTATGAAGTACAAGGGAGAGAACACCATACCCCGAGCCCCGGAACACTTCATCAAATGGTACATTGACTGGCGCAAGGAAAGCAGCCTCGAAACCTTCAGAGACAGAATCGTAAACTGGGGAGAAAAGAAACAGAAAAAACAATTACGACTAGACCTACCAAGAAAAGAAATATACGAACTAGCTAGAGAAGCGGGACTAAAGTTTGACGACAAAACCATGAACACGTTTATCCACAAACTAGCAAAAACATTCGACGACCCACTACCACCCTAACTAATTGAATATATATTTATAGTATTATCTTGATTCATCTGTTTTCCCAGTCCATAACGGGGCAAAAAACCCTATGCTTTACACTTGTATAGAAGTGTAAACCTTATAAGGGCTAAACACCACGTACATACATGGTAAATGAGATACTAGACGAGGTTCTTGAGAAGGTAAAGACCCTAGAGTATAATGATCTTCGTGACTATCTCCAAGGCTTGATTGAGTACAAGGAACTCGCCGTCATTAAGTGTAGTACCTGTGGGGAGGTTGTCGCCGTCGAGGATGCGGCTGCCTTCATAGCCATCGCGTTTAGGGGTGGTTCGCCTTTGCTTAACTATCTGATATTCAAGCATGTGTCTGAGAACCCAGAGCATCGTATCACGGTGAAGGCTCCTGGTCCTCTGCCTCTTGAACTGCCTTTAGGTGATATGCTTATGCGGGCATTCTATACGGCATGTAGAATCCATAACCGTGATCCTAAGATAGAGCTGCCAGTTCAAGTTGAACGGTATCGAAGAATGGCGATAGGAGAATGAAGGACATGAGTGTAATCTTATTAATGGCTTTGCTTCGGGCTCAACGAGATCCAGAGTTGCAGAAAAAGGCGGAGGAACACCAAGCGAGGCTTGAAGCAAAATACGGTAGCTGGCTACCTCTCATACAGCTAGGGGCCTTGATCGGCACAATAGTATTGATGAGCCTTTTTTCAAAGTGGGCGGGGATATAAAATGAATGATGCCTATCTTCCATTACCTTTTTTGTTACTTATTATCGTGCTTTGGTTGATTGAAAAATTTAGCTCAAGGAAGCCAGCACTAGAGGGAGTTTAATGGGAGTTCCCCGGCCTAATGATGTTCGTGACCGCATCGAGCAGGCATCAAAGGAGCCTCACCGCATGGGACTCATGTACGGGTTTCTCATCGCGGGACGCGCCTCCGAGATCGTGGGTAAGGCTTGCCCCAGTGATACACGCACCACTCCACGGGGTCCGTTTGGTAGAGACTTTGAGTTAACCCATGCCAGGGTAGACAATGATACTATTGATGCCGTGGTTTTCAACGTTAAGACCAGTAAGCGGGGCGGCATCCCTCGAAGCATCGGGTTACCCTTAGACCCAGAATATGAGTCGTGGGCTGCACCTGTGATGGAGTATTTCCAGCGGTTCGATAAGAATGATCGCATCTTTCCATACACCCGGCAGGATCTCTTTCCCTCCGCCAAAGAGGTATTCAAAGAAGACTACGTTTACCCAATAGAGGAGTACACGACCCAATCCATAGATCAGGACGCATTCAACGAGTTAGTTGAACAAGTCCCACAGAGCATCAGACACCTTGTTAAAGTGCCCGGCTACCTGCGTAATAAAAACAAAGTCCCACGGCATAACCGGCTTCTCAGGCTACACGGAGCCCTCCGCCACTATAGACTCATGGAACTCACACAACGGTTCGGGTTCAACAGGGAGAACAGGAAGGTTTACGCAGGCCACACCCTCGACGTGACAGACAGATACACGCACCTCGACTGGCAGAGCTACTTCCCCAAGTTACTTATAAAACGCTACTAAAAACCTAGACCAAATACCCTAGACCAGATGAGTAAAAGATCATTCCTCAGAAACCTGAGTTTAATGGACCGTCAAGCTGTACCTAAAATGGATTAGCCAAAATATCTCCTTTTCAATATATATAATTGAGCCAAGAAAAGTAGCCCACATTGAATAACTAGAAGGATTATTTCCTTCTTAGTAGGGATATACCAGGTCATTCTTCCACCTCCTTAGACTCGCCCATTAAACGGATGAAGGCTAGAAGTTCCTTGAGATCAAGGTTATCGTGTTCAGTTGTTTCGTAGTAGGCCAAATCTCGGCGCATTATGCTTGACCCAGTTCTACCGCAGATAAGGCAGACGCGGCGGGTCCCATCAAATACGTTTGCATCGTCGTACTCTAACCACATATGTAGGAAAGGGAACAAGTGGAATAACCTATCAAGTAGGTTGGGTAGCCTCATCTGTTCTCTATCTAGGAATATACCTTCTTGGAACTGTGTCTGCCCCATTCTAGCTAAGAGGAGGCCCCCAAGGGCTTTCATAGCCATTGATTTTTCTTTCGATCTCTCCCAGGTCCTTGTTTCTTCGATTTTTTCATGGATTTCCTTTAGATCCCAGTTACCCATTCTAATCCTTCTCCTCATCAACTTTTAGGACATCTTGGTGCTTTATGAAGAACGTGTAATGTTCCCGGTCTACCTTTTCTCGTTTCCCACGCCAAACGGTAAACCATTCACCGTTTTCATCTTCCCAGATTCTACGCCTATAACGGTATCCCATATCAAGATAGTATTCTGTCTTCTTTTTCATTCCTCTTCCTCCTCTTTGTGACGTTCTATCCAGTCCTCTACGAAGAGTTCTCGGATCAGGTATTCTTTGATTCCTTCTCCCTTGAAGATGTCTGATGAGTTGATTATGGCGTCGTATTCATCCTGGGTGAACGTGACTGAGAAGGTTAAGTCGTCCTTGTCTTTTTTTATGAAGTCGAAAAGGTATTCCGAAACTGAGTTAAAGCCTAACGTATTGGCCCTGTACTTCGCCCATTTCCAGAGGTCTTTATCTATGAGGTAGAGGTTTGTTCGGCTATACGTTTTCTCCATTTCTATCACCTGCTACGTAAGTAGTGTACGTTGTATTTAAGTTTTATCGTCGGGTGAATCCATTGAGTTACTACAACTTAGGATGTCTGAGAAAAACGAACAGAGATTATTTTCTTTTTGGCCTTTTTCCTGTTATACGGCTTTTTACAACCCAACAAACTTTTTTACCTGACGCTGGACCTTGATAAATGGATACAAATGCTTCAGGTGATTTTTTCTTTAATCTTTCTTTTTCAGCCGTTTTCTTGGTTTTGTGGCAAACAACCATGTTTTATTATTTGTTGACGTGGGTATAAAAATTTTCTATCTCTTTGTAGTCGTTGGCATCTCTTCGCTTTTTTCTGATTCTTCCATGATACTTAAAAACGGATGCCTATTCGGTTTTCTCTAAGTAGACGGTGTTATCTGAAATACTGGCATCAATTTTATCTTGTAACCCACGTTCACGAATGCGCCGGTGGAGATCTCTGTTTAGCGTATCTGGGTCTACGTTCTTTACATCTACTTTAACAGCGTCATAATTGGATTCGGTGTATTGGTCTATCATCTGGTCATATTTTGATTTCTCAGGTATTACATCTCGTATGTCTTTAATGTCTATCTTACTATTAGTTCTAAGACCACCAAGATATTTAGCATCATAATCAATTCTTAATGATTTTTTACTAACTGTTTTTACCGTTGCTGGCCCATGTGATGTCCACACTCTCATCCCTGGTTTGAACTCTACTTTATCAGCGATAATGCCCCCAGACATCTTATATTTTTCGCGTTCCTGTCTCAATCGTTCCTCGATTCGAGGGATCATTCTCTTTGCTTCATCACCCTTGTATGTTTTTAGTTTGTTAAGATCCTTCTCTAGCTTTTCAATCCGATTAAGAATCGTTACCGGGTTTTCTCTTCCCTCAGCTTTCTCCGTGTATCGTTCAGCCGTTTCTTGGTACTGTCTCGCCTTTTCACTGGTTTCAAAACTTTTCCTCATTTTTTTACCTATTGTTTCTATGTCTTTTCGGTGACGTTTTTCGCTATGATGCCCCACAAGGATCGGTTGACCAAAAGGAATGAAATCCATTTTACGTTTAGCTTCACCATATAACTCCTCAGCTTCACCTTTTGTTTTCGCGGCTTTAGATTGGTAATATTCAGCTTTGCCCTCATAGTCTACCGGAATATTAACATCCTCTACCAGCCCAGCTAATTTTTCTAATAGTTCTTCTCTAATGTAACTATGTTTAGCAACCCAGGCTCGTGAACGTGGCCTATATCTGAATCCTTCTGCTTTTAGTTGGTCAAGGGTTTCTCGGCTGGGTTTTTCATCAAACACGATTCGCATCCAGCCAGTAGCCACATTGTAGGTGGCCTCTATGCCTTTCCTCTTTTTTGAAGCCCCCATCATTTTTTCTCGTAATTGTTCAGGAGTTTGCCTCATCCTTCGGTTGATACTATTCACGGACACTTAGAACCTCCAAGTGGTTGATGGTAGGCTGTGGATCCATTCCGAAAAGCACTAATTGATTATGCTTCCTAGAGATTCTTCGTATCGCGTCCATCTCCTCTTGACGCCAATATACGGGGACAGCAACCTTGTAGCCGCCGTCATAGCAGCAGTCGCATACCTTGACATTCCATACTTTCATGAGATCCAGTTTACGTAGGCACTCATCAAAAGGCACCCGCCAGTTCACTATCATAAAAAGCATGATGTCATTAAGTTTGTAACCCGCTTTCACTAGCTTGTCTATCCCGTCCTTAATTTTGAGTTGATCGCTGAAAGGACCATCCCATGCAAGGCGAGGCCGTACAAAACGGCACCGTTTCATGGCATCTGCTATCTCTTGGGTGAGTAAGCGGAAGTCCACGCCACACACAAACTCGTAGTGAACCACCTTCCCGTTTACTCGGATCTCCCCGAACTGATTAATGATTTCGAGAATGTCCTTACGTGCCAGTGGGTTCATATCGAGAATCTGTACCTGGTTCGTGGTGATCTCGGATACAGGGAAGTCTTCGTACATAAGCGGCTCATAGCAGTATTCGTGTTCTTCAGCCCAAGGGCAGCCCCGGTGGAGCTCTATCCTCTGGGTGGGGCCCACCACTTTATTATATTGAGGACCATCGTAAGTAGTCCCGTAGAAAGGCTTTTTCTTGGTGAGCCGCTGTTGCTGAATCAATCCTCTTTTCCATCCCGTTTTAGGCCAAGCTATCTAGTCCTAAATATTCACTAATCATTAGTTTTCCTATCTCTCTTAGACAATCATCACAAACTTTATTCTTATAAAATAACCATCTTGAAAAAACAGAGTTTGGTTTTATTTCAGCACCACACAAAGTATTACCACTAGCATCTAAAATGTGTACTTTACGACCATAAGGAAATTTAACTGTAATACTCATGTTTCCGTCTTCCTATTTATCAAACGGTCACTGTACCCGTTCTTTAGCAGTTCCTCCACCTGATCATGTGTGGGTTGACCGGATTCTAGGTACTTAGCCACTACACAAGTCATGGCGAGAGCTACCATCTGGGCCTCCCAGGGTGTCCAATCATGACTTGATAGTTTCTCGGGGTCACTTGTCTCAACACATATCCTAATCTTGTTTAAAGCATCGTGAATATCGTCATGTTCTTCTGGTTCGATGATGAGGCCAACGCACCCCCACTCATAGGTTGATCCATCCTCGTTACAGGCGGGAAGCCCCATAACCTTCTCACATCTGTCGCAGAGTTCACAGTCTAGGATGTATTCTGTTTCTGATTCCTCTGCTTGACCTCGGGGCTTACCTGCGTCACTACGCTTTTTACGCCAAGTCCCATCCTTGTTACGGCTCCGGGGCTTGCCCTTCACTCTTGGTTCAGGCAGTTTACCCGCCCTCCTCTTTAGTGGCTACTAAATGGATGTCAAAAGGTACGTCTTTTAGAAGATAAAATCCAGTACGACCTCTCCAAGTAATAGGGAAAAACCTAAAGTCTAGTCCATACTTGAGCCATGATGTCAAGGTGGGGCCACCAAAAGGTTTGAGGTTATCCCATTCGATAGAGCCATCCTCTTTATCTATTTTTAGTAAAGCCCTATTACGGAATATAGCGCACACCAATTCGTTATACCATCTAGTTTTTTTCATTGTCCTTCTCCTCGTTTGCTTTACGGATGTTTTTTCGTTCCTTCATTAGCGCATCGCAGAAATCAGCAATAGCCCGAAGGCAACTTGCGTAAAACTCAGTCTCATATTGCTGGTCGTTATCTGGGATGAAGATATATGTTCGATTCTTCCAAAGGATCTTTCCTAGTTTTTCATGCCCCTCTATGGTGAGTATCGCATAAACCCAGGTCTTAGGTTTGGCTATAACGGGGAGGCTCATCATCCAGTTTGATTTGAGTTTTGGGGCTGAGTTATCCCATATTCTATCCGCTACGCGAGGATCTATTTGACCCATCATTCCTTAGTGTCCTCCGTTAATAGGATGCGGAGAACTTCTCGTCCCCGCCGTGTTGCATGGAAATAGTGAGTAACGTGTCCACAATCTTTGCAGCTCCAATGTTTTAATGCACCACACCCACATTCTTCGCTAGTGCAATAGATTCCAGAACCATTGTCTGACCCACATTTCTCGCATTTACCCATCCTTAGCATCTCCCTCTTTACGGATAAATTCTGGTTTATTGCTTGGATGTAATGGATTTAAAATCCATATCTCCCAATCACATCTTATTGGATTGAATTTAGAGTCATTATACATACACCATATTTCCCACCCATCATCAAATTGGGTGATCTTTGTTTTAGCACCGCACTTAGGACACGTTTTAGGGTAATTCTCTGGTTTCCATTTCTTTGAACTTTTCACTAATTTATAGTATTCCTCGATTGTGATATTCAATCCATAAGCTAATACGCTCATTCCGTTTGCCCCTCATGTTTCTGGACGGAATACTCGAAGGCCCGCACCATGTCACAGAGCTGCCTGAGCTTCCGCTGGTGCTTGCTCGGTGGATCTCGAATGGCTACATCGTCCATGAGCCGTAATCCCCAGAAGTCCTCTAGGAACTCGTCGATTAGCTTCTTTAGTTCAGTTTCACTCATGTCTCTATCCTCTTTGATTTGCTATTAATGGAATATTCTGATAGGATTGTGGCCTGAGGCCCATGGGCCTTAAGGAACATGACCCAATATGTTTGTTTATTACCCATTTTTTGAAGCGGGCTCGATATTGGTAATCTAAGCATCTCAATCCAGTCATGAAACAGAGACAATATGTTTCCAAGTGGGATGCTTACCTCATTCCATTTTAACCAGAGCATACCATTGAGTTTTAATATTCTGAAGAACTCTCTTTGTGATTCAAAAATGTATTTTATTAAAGCTGATTTGGTTGGGTATTTATCCAACCCATAATATGAAGCCTTATTACCCCATCTATCCAAATTATATTTCTTTTTTAATTCAACATATTCCTTTTCATTTCTACATGTGTAAATAGATTTACCTGTTTTTCCACCCCATCCATGAGGAGGATCAAAAAATATTGTGTTAAAATATTCATCTGGAAATTTTGTGTCTCTTGTGTCTATTATTAAGTCTGGAGGTATGTCTAATTCAGGTTCAATATCAACAAACAAAATAAATCTATGTTCTTTTTCTTCCCAAATTTGCCTATTTCCCGCAGTGGCATCTAATATCTGGGCCTCAGGCTTCATTTCTACGTCCTCTTTGTTTGCTTGTTAATGGAGTCTTTAGATACAACTATCATAAACATCATAATGGCCTCTGGCTTGTTTTAAGAGATACAGAGAACAGGTTGTACCATAAGGATGATGCTCATCACACTCAGGGCAGAACCACCCTTTACAATCCTTGTTTCGGCAAACGAGTGACCTTGTATTATTCTCTGTGCCGAATATCTCTGGATTCCAATCATAAATTTCGTAAAGAAATTCTCCACAAACGGGACATTTCTTATCCGTTAAAACTGTTCCTTCATCAATCATTTTTGACACTTTCCTGAATTGTTCCTAAGTTTGGTTTCTATTTGGGCTTTGTATTCAGTTACCCCAGCCTCGGCTAACATAGCGGCGAACCCAAGGCCGTCCTTTATTTCTCTGTCTTTTTCCTCATTATACCTTTTTTTAAAATAATCAGATTCCTCTTGGAGAGATTTTATCGCTTTTTCATATTCTTCAATACTCATATCGTCCTTCTCCTGTGTTTGAAAAAGGATTGATTTGGGTGAAGAAAAATCAAGCCTTGAGGAAGCCCACCACCTGTAGGCAAAGTACAATAAACCGCTTTCATCGGTGCCGTGGTGAAAACCGCATACTGACCGACAAACCAATGGACTTTAGGTTCTCTGTGCTTTTCTTTTTGACTCCACCAATGTTTGATTTTCTTTCTGATTTTCTCGCAATCCCTTCTAGTTGGTATTCTATATTTTTTCCACATAACGTCTGCTATATCATCAGTTGAAATGATAATTGGACGACTGAATTGGCGATTAATCCCCTCTTTAATGAGATCAACTACTATGGATTCAATAAACTCGGAGGTAATTGCTTCAGTTTTCAATTCTTACCCTCCATCCATTTACTATCTGAGGCTATGGACGCGCATTCATCGGCTACAGGACATAGAACACGAACATTATTCCAACACCGATTAGTACCATAACACGGTTTTTCTCTATGTTGATCTAATGCTGCCTGTCTGTCTAATTCCTCTTTTGATGGGGCCCCCATCATATCGGCCAATTCCCAAGGATTAGGCGTGTCTATGTTTTTTCCCTCCTAAGTTCTTTAGAGTTGACGGATTTGATCACACTGGCTGCCAACTCTTTGAACTCTTTAAGATAATATTGGGCTGATCTTCGGTGGACCCCGAATTTTTCAGCGATTTCAAGGCTGGTGGGGTTGTTTTCAGCTATGTAGAGCATGATTAGCCCCCACTGTTCATGGTGTAGATCATTCTTCCATATTTCATGGATTTTACCGCAGTTAGTACAAAAAAAATATTGAGGGTTCAAGGCAATCACCAGACTGGCTTTTCTGTGTAGTTCTTGTCTTTGTCGTGGCGGTGGTTTCGGAATGCTTCTATGAGTTCGTTCTGTGCGGAGATGATGCGTACGAGTTCTTCTCGCAGGTCGGTGTTTAAGGCACTCACAAGGTTGTTGGATAGACGAGAAAGCAAAACATCTTCTGCTTTATCGACTTGCTTCCAGTTTACTGTTTCGTCTTCCTGTGCCATATATGCCTTGTCGATTATCTCAAGAAGCTCCAAACTTGTTTTGGGTGAGTATTCATCAGATAGCTTGGCATGTTCGTAGATGGGCAACAGCACATCTTTTCGGGGTAGTTCTACCTTCTTCATGTTCATGTTTTTTCTTCCTTTTCCGCTTCCGCTTGAGGCGGGGATGCGGTAGTGTCTGCTTCTCCACTGTCGTGAGGCTCCGCAGACTCGCCTCTTAAAACACTGGTTTTCCTAAGTTGCTGGGATTTAATGGGTTCCGGTTTGATGGTGTCCGCAATTTCCTCAACGCTGAGATCAAGATTCCCCTCTGCTAGTTTTTTGTTCAGCCTCCCGAGGCCAGCGTCCATTGATTTTGTGAAGCAATCCCAGCAGAGATAGTGGTTAGGTGGGTACGGGAATATCATTCTCTTACCATCCTTGGATTTCTTTGCTTCTTCAAACGGAGTGCCGCATAGAGTACAGTTATCAGGGTACTTTCTTGTCTCTTTTTTTGGGTACACGGTGACTTTGTAGAGCCACCCCGTTTCAAGTCCAGGTGAAAACTCTAAGATTGCTTCCTTCCATTCCTCAAGCGAGTTGAAGCCGCTCCACTGAGTGTAAGGAGCTAAATCGTCGAGGCTGTACGGCCCCGGTTCTTCGAGGCGGTGGGGTCCATACTCGTTGATTACGACGTTGGTAACCTTTTTTCCGAGTCGTTTATCTGTCGCCCAATCAATGACCGCGAAGCCCTGTCTTTGCCTGTGTTTCGGCATTTTCTCGAATTGTTTACGACGGTTCTTGCGGAAGGTGTAGACAAAACCCTCGTTTAGCAGTTGGTTACGGGCTTTTTCATTGCTGAAAATGATTACCATTACTCTGGCCTCCTCTGTTCGGGGTTTGGGGTAATTGGGATATGACAGTCTCTACTCTCTGTGATTTGAGTCATAACCCAGTTTTCAGGGTCAACCATGAGGCAGCGCACTATTTTGATGGCCCCTGCTTTACACTCAGCCTTTATTTTGAGGAACCCTGGGCCTTCTTGGTACTCGAAGTGGAAAAACCTCAGTTCTCTACCCTCCTGAGTTCGGCGCATTCAATGGATGAAGTGTTTATCCAAAAATCGGTTAGTTTACCAAGAAGATCCCAAGTGTCTCTACACCTTATTAATGGTGTGAATAAAACACTATTTTCTAATTTACCTAGAAGATAACATGGAATCTTTCTACCAAGAGCTAACCCAAGTTCTACGCTTGCCCCATTATATTTTCTTTTTTCCTCTGAGGCTACAAATACAAAAGCATCTGCGTTCATTACTCCTTCAAAGTCTAGATGAAAAGACTTGATTGTTTCTGGAATACCGTAAAACTTGTGAGGTAATAGATCATCGTTTATTGCCTTTAGTTCAGTGGTAATAATATCCTGTCCTTCTATGTTGTATATTCTATCCCACCATTTTTCAGTGATTGAAAAGCCCTGGGATTCTAAGAAAGAAGATACTTCTTTCACTCGATCAACGAGTTTGAATGATGATGCTATATAGAGTTTCATGTCCTTTTGCCACCGTTAAAACTGGATTTCTCAAAACAGGCTTTGATTAGGGGGTTGTCTAATTGGTCCGTGGTGGTGATCCATTTTTCATCATCTGGGCTTAGTTCCCCAATTCCACAACGACGGCATGTTCTTAGATATACAATGTACTTCTCTGTGTCTATGATTTTCTTAGATTCCATGAAGTCGTGACCTTTAAAAAGGCAAATTAAACCACTCATGGCGTCCTCTCTCCTTGATTGAAAATGGATTCCTCGATGAAGTTTTCACAGTCGGCTATCCGCTTGTTGAAGTATTCCCTGATCTTGGTCAAGGCTTTAAGGTCGTTCTCAGCACCAGAAAGCGACTCATCGAACTGGTTTTGAAGAATCTCATGCCGCATCTTCTTAGGAAGAGTAGAAACCAGATCCATGAAAATAAGGTCCAGTGAAATGATCATCGCGTAGATATGATCCTTTACCGCTTCTAGGCTGTCTGCGTGGACTCGTAGTGTATCCTGGATAGCCCCGATGGTTTCTGCGAGCTGCTTTGTCTCTTCTGGAGTTTTCCGCTTCATCAGCTAACCCCCTGATTATTTCTGGATGTGCCGAGATATTTTTCGTTTAACTCGGCTAATTCTTGACGATAATTCTTATAGTCTTCATGGGAGACAAACCCACTATCATCCCTTGCGATGGTGAATACTTGCATGTAATTGTTGTTGAGTTTTCTCATCGTTGTTAGTTTCTTACCCCAGTTAGTTTTTACGTAGGTTTCTATCTCTTCGTGATTTCCCTCACTTCTAGCTTCAGCGAATGAAATCCCTTTATCCCTTATTTCCACTTTGGCACGATGAGGATTATACGCTAATCCTATCCAACTGGGGAGTTCAATAGTGTATTTGTATAATGGTTTTTCAAGATGATTGACAAATTCGGTTTTCTCTCTTTTAATCTGCATCCCCATGACTATTTTTTCAGGTCTCTTCATTGTGTCCTCTCTCCCGTGTAGTTGACGGATGCCACCGCTTTCTTGATGATTTTACTCACCGCCCCGTCAATGTCAATGTCTTTAGCTTGAGTCATGAGGCGCATCGTGTAGCCGCAGCACTTAGGCCACCCTTTACCAAGACAGAAGCCGAAGTCTACGGTTTGCTCCTTTCCACAATGGATACACCTTACAAGCACCATTACTCTGGCCTCCTGACTTCGTTGGGGGAAATGGACATCTCTTCAATGGACGCCCAGAAATCTCCGAACCCCTCTTCAGCGTCGAGATCTTTCCATTCTAGTTCGTATTTCTTTTGAGAGCATTCGTTGGGACAAGACCAAGGCCAATCCTCATCATCGAACATCTCAGCAGATTCTCGGTATGGACACACGCTACAGTCTAGGATAGTTCCTTCATAGACTTGCTTCCAGTAATAATTTGCATCTAGGGCACCAGTGATTTCCCATAGTTCTTGTGCTTCTGGGCTGCTGTGATAGGGTGGTAAGCCGCTCATTGTGTTTCCTCCGTCCTCTTGGCATGGGTGATAATGGTCACGTATGCTTTTTCGTGATTAATGTTGAATGCCCCTCGAAAATTAGATTCACAATGTGGGCAATTTTTAGGCCACCTAAACCTATCAAAAGCGAGAGAATAAATATCTCGCTCTAAAGTAACTTCTTCCCCACACGTTCCACAAATGAAACTAAATGAGACTATTGCATCTTTTATTGGGATTTTAATTCCTTTTTCAAGTGTCATTCTGGTGTCCTCCTTTCAGACATGTTAGTGGATTGGCGGCAGTTTCGCTTGAGATACTTCCTTCTGTTTCTGTCTGGGCATTCCAGGCAGACGCGAAGGCTTTTTGATTCTTCACAACAACTCATTTTAACTCATCTCGTATATCCAACGTGTACACGTTGTTAACACTTATATATAAGTATATCCGACGTATACACGTATGATCGTGCCGATAAAACTTAAAGTCACTGTCGGGCAAGTGGGTAACAGCCTTCGTATAAGCATCCCCAAACCCATTGTTAACCAGCTCAACATCAAGAAGGGTGATACTGTTTACCTGACCATCGACGAAGAGAACCGCATTATTGTTGAACAGACTCCTTAGCCTCCTCTGTCCGTTTAATTGCCTCTCCTCTGGATCGCCTCACCACAAACACGTAAACCCCAATGCAGTATGCGATCCAGAACCCTATGACCGCCGCCACATTGTTCATCTGGTTCTCCTCCTATCGTATTCTCGGGCTACCTCTAGGAGCAGGGGTAGGCCGCAGTTCAGACAGTATTTTGTCTCAGGGACTTCGGCGTTACAGTGTGAACACTTCATGTTTTTGCCTCCTGTTCTAGTTCTATTTCGGGGGGTGTTTCCCCGGTGTGTATGGTGGATATTGCGGCTGCCATGCTGGTTCCGTGGCGTTCCCAGGTGAATTGCCGAGAGTATTCGTGGGCTTCTCGTCCTATGGTTTCGAGGCGTTTTCTTCGTAGGTGGTTTATTATGTGTGCCCAGGATTCTACGTTGTCGCCTAGTTTCCAGCCGTAGAGCTTGGCTTCCTCTGGGTGTGCGCCGGGGGTTATGATGATGGGGCGGGCTGAGGCGTAGGCTTCGAGGAGGGCGTTTGGGTAGCCTTCGATTAGGCTGGGTATGAGTATGATGCTGCTTGCCTTGTAGACTTCTTGAATCTGGGGGTATGGTACGGGGCCGAGGAGGTCACAGTTTATGGGTGCGTTGAACGGGCATTGTATGGGGCCAGCTATGAGGTAGTGGGTTTTTGGGGTGCTATGTACGAGGCTGTGTAGGAAGTTGCTGCCTTTCTCAACGTTTATGCGTCCTATGTAGCCGATTGTGGGTGTGTCGGGCTGCGGTGTGGGTTTGAATTTGGTGTGGTCTATCCCGTTAGGTATGGGGTTTGTTATGTTCTTGGCCCCAAGTTCTTGGGCTACTTTGACGAGTTTCTGGGCTATGGGGATTACGAGGCTTGCCTGTTTGAAGCTGTCCTTGACGGGTTCTTTTAGGAATACGCTGCGTATGTGGCTGCGGTGCTGTATTTTTGATACTTGCCATTCGTCGCCTCTGAGCCGTATGACTAGGGGGGTGCCTGTTTCTTTAGCTATGTTTGAGGCGGCTATCTGTGCCCACCTACCGCTGAGACAGTACACGGTGTCGAAGGGTATGCCGTTCACCTGTTCATGTATGCCGTTCATGAGGCGCATCATACCATGTTGGCGGTTGAGGGCTCTGGGTAACTCTGTTTTTTGGAACCTTAGCGGGGTGCCTCTGGGTGGTTCTCCGTGCAGGTATAGTATGGTGAGGCGGTCAACGTGTTCTGCTAGGGCTGTGAACTGGGGCATGTAGCGGGGCAGTATATCTAGATCCCAGAAGGGCATGAGTAGCTTCATGTTGGGCCTCCTCTGTCCGTTTTGTTGCCTTTCACCCCATACAGTAACAGGTATAGCACGATCAGGGTTGGCACCCGGAGGCTCCACATGTACGCGGTGGGGCCTAGTTTGTGGATAAGCGGGGCGATGCTTAGGCCGAACCCGTAGAATAAGGTGGCTCCGATGATCGCTGGGAGCAGAAACTTCGATGTTTTGTAGTTTTTCGTTGTCTTAATTATGTATATGATGATCGGGAGGCATAGTACCTGAAACTCTATGAAGAACACCTTTACGGCGTTAATCTTTAGCCAGTTCCAGGGGGCGAACCCGCTGTTTACCCAGTGTGGGATGCTGTAGGATATTTCGTAGATCCAGCCTCCGCTTAAAGCCGTTAGGAGGGCTAGGTAGGATGCCTCGAATATCGGTATTTCCCGGCCATATAGTATGGCAGTTATGGCGATTACCAGTGTGCCCCATTCGATAGGGCTGGGTGCGCTCCAGTTTATCCCCGCTAAGAACTCCATGTTAAGTCCCCCGAGGTATAGTCCGAGGGCTGTGCCGGTGACTAGGGTGTTGATTAGGGCTAGATACCAGCCGAGTGTCGTTATGACGTATTTAGGAACTCTGTGTCTGTAGAGGTAGACTATTGACAGAAAGAACGGAATTCTATCCCGCATAACATAGTATGTTGGGGGCCACATTATGATATGTACCATTAACCCAAGGGCTGTGGCTATGATGGACTTCATTTTATGCACCTCACGGTGTACTGCCCCTGGATGTCTCGTAGCTTGTCGATGGCTCCGGGGAATAGGCGGCGGGTGATGTGGCCCCAGGGGTTGTGAAACCATTTGTGTTTGTAACGATATTCTATCCATTCGACAACGCTGAAGCCGTAGGCTTTTAGTTGCCAGGGCTTGATGATTTTGAGGTGGGGCACTCCGGGTATATGCCAGTACAGGTGTGCCCGCCAGAGGGCTACAAGGATAACATGGAGGCTGAACGGGAACTGGGTGAATAGGGTTATGATGTAGTGGCGCATGTGGCTGGTGATTATGGGTAGGACGATCTCGGCTTCTCCGCCTTCTTTGAGGGCTCTGCGGCCTTCATGTAATGCCTGTTCGGGGGTAGGTAGGTGTTCGAGGAGGGCTCGCCAGTAGATCTTTGATACGGTGTCGCTTCTTATGGGTAGGTTGCAGGCGTCCCCGGCAAGTGGGTGGCTGCCGTGTTGCTTGATCTTCTCTAGGAACGTGGGCATTACGCGGGTCATGTTGAGGTCCAGGCTTACGGTTGCGTAGACGGGGTTCTGGACGCCTTCGGTGAAGCCGCAGCCCACGTCGAGGCTTGTGCCCTCTGTGTGGTCTATGGGGGTTAGTTCAGCCATTTCTTAGCATCCTCCTGATTTTTCTTTGTATGCGGGTGAGGGTTGAGGGGTTCAGTTGGGGCGGGATCTCTTCGTCTATGGTGAGTTTGACTTGTGCGTGGTAGATGCCTGGCGGGATCTCTCCGTACCTGTCAACGTTCCACCAGAGGTAGGCCAGCTCTATGAGGGAGTTATCATGCCGCCTGTAGATCATGAGTTCCTTCAAGTTGCCGTCGTTGATGGTGAAGGTGAACCCTCCGACTCGTACCTTCATGTGTTCTTTTACTGTGAAGAATTGGGTCCGTGTCCAGTGTTTACCGTATTTGAGTCCCTTGACTTCCTTGGCGTTGTTCTGGTAGATGTCTATGGGGGCGTCGTCTACGTAGACTTCCTCGGAGAAGGGTAGCATCACCCACCATTTCAACTGATAATAGCCTTCTTCTTGGTAGTCTACCCGTAGCGTTATGTCTCTGGTTCCGTCTTCGCCGATTTGCAGCGAGTAAAACGCTTCGGGTGTCTCCCATGTGGCGGGGTAGCCGTTAAACAGGGTCCAGTCCATTAGCTGGGTGTGGGGTTCCTCCTGGTTGCTGAACTCTATTCCACCGTTGAACATTAGGGAGCCCTCCTCATGCGTGGTGTGCCGCCGAAACGTTTTTTCCAGAAACTAACCTGGGGGTGCTTCTCCTCGTTGTAGCCGCCCTGGTCAAATTCTCTGAGGCCCTGCGCTTTCGCCCACCGTATAGCCCACCAAGTTAATGCGGCGTGGCTGTGCTGTTCCTCCCTTAGTGCCGAGTCTCGGCGCAGCACCAGGGCCTTGCCTCTTACGTGTGTCAGAAGGGCAGCCACCAAGCGGCTCTCGTTGTCATAGGCTAGGAAAAGGTGGCCCTCTCTCAGCCATTCCGGTGGTAACGGGAACAGGTTGATCTCTTGGCTGCGTTCTGCCTCGAAGGTGAGGTAGTCGGCGGCCTCTGACGGCTTGACCACCTTCACGGTTATGATGTTTTCGCCGCGTGTGATCTCGGCTCGCCGTGTCTTCTTCACGTTGCCCCATAGAACGTTCAGTGGCTTCGTCAGGTCGATTACTATGGTTTGTCGTGTCGGCGGGGATAGCGTTCTCTTTAGCTTCCGAATTGCTCTGGCGGGGAGGGTGAGTAGATGGGGTGGTGGCTTTATTACCTGTACTACGCCTCCGGGCTCCGCCTTCTCAGCCACATAGTAGTTCAGTATGTCGCCGGTGTAGCATCGCTGCATCCTTAGCCCCACGGTTTTGAGCTGCTGGGCTTGCTCGTTTATGTGAGAGGCGTACACTACCTCGGTTCCTACGGGGCCGGTGTTCCTGTAGTAGCCTTCGTCTATGGGGGTGTTTTTCTCTGGGTGCCCATCAACGTATGCCTTGTTGTGGCTGCTGTAGATGAAAACGCCTCCGTTCTTTAGTACACGGTGGGCTTCGCGGAGGCATGAGATTCTTTGAGATGTGGGGTGGAGGAGGTCTAGGCCGCCGCAGGTGAATGTTACGATGTCGAATGATTCTGTGTTGAAGCCGTTTAGGTTGCTTGCGTCGCCTAGAATGAAGGTGCCGTGTGGGTGTAGCTTCCGAGCTTCGCTTATCATGGCCTCGGAGATGTCTAAGCCTATGATGGTGAACCCCATTTTCTGTAGGGCTGCTGTGGCTCTGCCGGTTCCGCAGCCGAGGTCGAGGGCTCTGCCTGGTTTAATGTTCTTGAATATGGCTTCCTCTTGGGGCATCAAGCGTTTCCCTGAGTAGGCGGCTATCATGCCCGGCTGGTTGTATAGCCGTATGTTTGCCTCGGCTACTTCGCTCATGAAGTTACCTCCACCCAGTCTATTAGTGTGAGGTCGCGCCACCTGTCCATGTTTTCGGTGAATACCACCCTGTAGCTGTGTCCGGGTTGGAAGTCGTGGTTTCCCCGGAAATGGTATTGGCCTTGCCCTATGGTGTAGATGTTGGTCCACTGGTTGCCGTTCCCGTCCTGTACGTGGTCTATGTCCCAGACTTCCTGTATGACTACCTCATGTCTGGGGGGTGCAAGGTAGCCCTGGGTGAAGACCACCGCGAACACGGCGGCCACTAGACATGCGGAGGCGGCGGTAACATATACTTCACGGGGATCCTTTGTTTTCATGTTGGGCCTCCGTTGTTGCCCTGGTACATCAGCCAGCATCCTATGACGATGATTACCTTGGAGGCCGCCACCAGTGAGATGCCTGCCCAGGTGGTGCGGTTTAGCTCCATTTCCCCTAGCACCGTGGACATGGTGTATATGGCTACCGGGAACGTTGCCAGGTTTATGGTGCCGCTGATCATGTTCATGACGGGGTAGCTGGCCCCCATGTCGAAGCTGCTGAGCCACACGCCGAGAGGGAACGTGGCGAAGGTGAACAGGGCTAATCCTCCTAGCCAGAGTACCTGCGTCAACGTTAACGTGGATAGGAAGTCGATGCTGAACATCCTCATGATTGTGAGTTCGCCGGTGGTGAAGTGGGTCTTTATGACCCATCGCTGGTAGTTCTGTTTGAATACGGCGATCAGTTGTTGACATAGTACGATGAAGGCGATGCGCCACAGCACCCGGTCAGTAAACATGATCGTCCTCCAGCTTGGCGACCCCAAAGGGGGTTAGACCGTAGTATTTTATGATGTGACAGTTACTCGGGTTTATCTCCTCTGCCTCGACTTTCACCCATTTGTTTAGCATGTTCCAGCGGATGTGCTTCCCTACGCCAGTATAGTGTAGCCCAGTGAGATCCGCGATCTCGCTGCATTTCAATGGTTTACCTGCTCTTTGGATGGCCTGCATTATCGCCGCCGTTTTCTTGTTGAGTCTATTCACCGTCATGGTGTTTCCCCCCTTCCGTTCATGATGTTGCATTCTCCGCTGTTTGGGTATAGATGAGCCTAGCAGAACGTCACGGGCCGCCTGGTGCAGCGTCTCAGCTCGCTCCGCTATTGTGAGTTCTGTGGGTGGTTCCCGTGTCTTCTCTCGGGCTACTTGTGCCTTCTCGATGCTCCTCAACCAGAAGCCTCCTTGGGGACCGCGTAGTAGAGTAGTGTGTCGTCTGGTCCCTTCCATGATTCGACCCAACCTTTTTTTCGTAGGCTGCGGAGTTTGTTGTCAAACACCTGTATGCCGGTTCCGTGTAGCACCTGTTTGATGTGGTTGTGGGTCATGCCTTTTCCCATGCTGTTGAGGAAGTTGTAGATCACTAGCTCTTTTGGTGTGAGGCTTGTGAATGGTGCCCTTATGCTGATCTTCTCATCGGTGAGAGTGAGTTGAGACAATGGGCTACCTCCAGACCTTGATGCCGTGTTCATGGAGGTAGCGGCAAGTGATCTCTACTGCTCCGCCCTTGTCGAATCCTCCGTGGTAGAGTGGATAGTTTCTGCCTACGACCTTGGCGACTTCTAGGTATTTGATCTCGTTAGGGCCACCACTTCTGTTTGGTAAGTATTCATCGAGGATTAGCTGGCTCATTTTGCGTGCGAACTCGTAGCCGGGTGTGATTCTCTTCATTTCTCTCTCCCCGGCTTTCGCTATGTCCTCTGGGAGTGCTTCAGGTACACCGTAGATTATGGGTTTAGGGCCGCCTCCTGGGGCAGCTTTGATTTTACCAAGTTTTTTGATTAGGTTGTGCTTGATTAATGGCTTTATGACTCTGTAGGTCGATGAATCGTCGAGTTCTAGTTCTTCAGCTATATAGGTGATTGTACTTGCTCGTTCTGTGTAGAAGAAATAGTAGACTGCTAGAGTCTGGTTGTTAAGTAAACCAGTTTTTTTTAATTTTGAGAGAAACTGTGCGATTTGCCTCGGTGCGACGTAACCAGTTTTTCTTATTATTAATAATAAGATTAACTGTATCATATCCTTATAATCTGGGGAGTTAGTCTCATTTTTGAGAATAACTGGTTCATTAGAGGGCTCAGGGCTGGTGAGTCCCTGGCCCTCCTTCTCCCGCTGGGTTTGGGCTACCGAAGCTGGGACCATGATTGAGGGCTCAAGGGCTTGCAGGGGAGGAGTCCCTTGGCCCTCCGCGCTTTCGCGCTCCCGGTTGCTAAGGTCGGGTTTCAGCGTGTTAACGCCTCCTCTGCTTGGATGAAGTTGTTTAGGAAGGTTAGGTTGTCTACGGCGTTCTCGTTGGCGGCTGTTTCTTGTCGTATCTGGTTGAGGAGTTCTAGTATGTCGAGGACGGCGCGGTGGCAGTAGCTTGGGTAGTGTCCAGGGGTCTTGTCACTGCATTTGCCTCGGATCTCCCTGAATTTCCTGTTTATCTCAGGGTTCATCTGGTTAGCCTCCTGTTGATGAGTACGGAGGCGATGAGGGTGGCTATGCTGGCTGTGGCTGTGGTGAGTATTCCCTGTGTTCTGGGTGTGGGTGGTCCCTGTGGGCCTTGGATGCCTGTTGGCCCCGGTGGTCCCTTTGCTCCGATTTGTCCTTCTGGTCCCTGTGGTCCCTGGGGTCCGGGTGGTCCCTGTGTTCCCTGTGGCCCTGTTTCTCCGGGGGGTCCGGTTATTTGGGCTAGGTATTGGGGGTGGGTTTTGAGGAACTGTGTCCAGTATTCGGCGGGTGGGGCTCCGTCTGTGACGGTGTAGATGTACCTTAGCTTCTTGGTGTCTTCTGGTCCCTCTATCCAGATGTTTATGGTGTGGTCGTCCTTGTAGTCTAGGCCGGGTGGGGGCTTGATGTAGATGTCCCACTGGTGTAGGTGTTCCTTGTTTGCCAGGGTGGTGTCGGGCTGCCGCTTGATCACGGGCACGCTGTCCCAGAAGACGTAGAGGTACAGGGTTTCGCTGCTCTGAGGCGGGGATACACGTATCCAGATGAGGATCTCCTGGGTGCTGGTTCCCTCTTCGGGCATGACTGAGTAGGTTACGTCGAACCCATGTACGGCGGTGTAAGGCATGGCTGCTAAAAGCAGCACCAGGCAGAGAAGCACCCGCCTCATATCGTTAACGCCTCCGTTTTTTTAATGGTGTTGAGCTGGGTTTCCAAATCATCTACTACTTTCAGATAACCCAATAACCGGAGCATACGATCATCCTTCTTCTTCTCCTCTAGTTTGGTGGTTCTCTTTTCTAGGTCATTGTGGACTTGTAGAAGCCGGTCCTCCCAAGTAGGTGGTTTTATCATCTCTCCGGTTCCTCCGTGATCATGTTGAGGCGTTTCTCTAGGTCATTGATTCTCTCCAGGATTTCAGACCAAGATAGAGGCTTACTCATCGACCGGGGCCTCCTCTATGCGGACATCCCCCTGTCCGCTTTCTTCGGTGTCTTCCTCCTCGGGTTCGCTGTAGTCTACCCTGTCTCCCCGTCGCGCCCTTTCCTCTGGTGTCATGTAGAATTGTCTTTGTTCTTCTGGGCTGAGTCTGTCGCTGAGGTCTAGTACCCATCGTTTTATTGTCCACCTTATCTTGGGGTTCGGGATCGATGTATTGAATCCGCTACCTACCGTTATGCCGGATAGTACGGGTAGCTTCTTGTCGTCTGGGTATCTGGTGCTGCATACTTTGCAGAACCCGCCTGCGTAGTGATCGATTTTCCGGTAGTTGCCGCAGCCCTTGGTCATGCAGGCTCCGTAGACGGTGCCGCTCCAGTTGGGTTTCTGTTTCAGGCCGTGTTCGATTCTTGTCTCTGCAAAGGCTCTTTCAATGGTGGACAAAAACGGGTTAATCCTCCTTTATCATCTCTATGAGTAGGCTGAGCTCGTCGCGGATCTCGGTCATTATCTTCTTGGCCCAGCGTCGCTCGTTTACGTCGCAGTTTCCCAGGTAGATTTTGAAGTGGTCCATTACCTCGTTTTTTACGGTTATGATGTTGTTGACGGGGCTGGTGCGGCCTATGGGTTCCTCGATTGTTGTAGTGGTTTTCTTTGGTGCAGTGGCTACCTGGCGGACTCGTTCGAGAACGGCGTCCTTGTACTTGTCTAGGAGTGTTTCGTCTTCAGCTACTTTGTCGGCTAGATTCTGTTTCTGGGCATCGGTGAGTCCCACGCCCTTTTTCTCTATAGCGTCGATGGTTTCAGCGGCCTCAAGGGCTCGGTCAAGAGGAATCTGTTTTTCAATAACCTTTTCTAATAAAGCATTACTGGTTTTAGCCAATGAAACCGCTTTATATATTTGTCTAGATGGAATTGTTTTTTCAGAAACCCCCTTTAATACTTTCTTTCTTACTTCAACATCTTGTATGCTTCTTGTTCCTGTTATATCTGCTGTTGATATACTTTCGTCGTCGGCGATTTTTGGGTCAGATTTTCTGAAATCTGATGCTTCAAGAATGTCTCCAACCCTATCATGGCTTAATCCTACTGCTTTGGCTAGTTGCTGACGTGTAGGGTAGTTTCCCTTTCCATTCTTCCATAGTTTTACTATGGCGGCTTCCCGGTCCCTATCGCTGAGCTGGTGATGGTGTAGGTTCTCTACCACCTGCCTCTCAAACCGTTTATCGGAGCCGTTCTGCCAGAGGATGCAGGGCACCTGTTTCATACCCGCCTTCTGTGCGGCCCTCCAACGGATTTCCCCGGTGACGATCACATAGTCCTCATCTATCTCAATCGGGTTAATGATCCCCTGAGAATCTATCGTAAAAGCCGTAGAAGCGATCTCATCATCGCTAAACTGTTTCCTCGGCTGGTTCGGGTCAGGGCTGATCTCATCTGTGTCAATCCAGATAACTTTCTTTTCACTCATCTTTTTTCTTCCTCTTTGACGCTATTTTTTATCTCGTAAAACTCGGCCTTCAGCTTCCGAAGCTCCGCCAAAAGCTCTTTCCAGGAGGGTGTCATGCTGTTTCCTCCTGTGGTGTGGCCGGGGCGGTTATCCTGGGGGAGTTAGACTCAGCGTCTTGCCCCGGCCCTCCACTCATGGGGGTGGAGTATTCGATGTATGTGAACGGCGGCGTTTTGGCGAAGCGTTCAACGAGTGTCCATGAGAAGGGTGGGTAGTGAGGCCTGCCGTCGCGGGCTTGTTTATGGTGTTCTTCGAGGCGGTAGAGCAGCTTTGATGCTACGTGGGCTCTGTCTCGGTTTAGGATCTGGTTACGGTTCGGGTCTATGCTGAGCTGAAAAAGGTATTCGCGTAGGGCCTCGTTTGTTACGTCAAGCTCAGAATAACGGTGCCGTTCTAGTTCAGGCAGATCATTGTTTACCTTTGGTTCCTCGGCGATTTTGTGGTATCGTTGCCGAGTCAAGCCGTGGCCTCCCTGAACAATAGCCACCGTGCCAACACCGCCGAACACATGAAGATGAACAGCTCCACGGTCCACCACCAGCGGCAAGGCTCAGAAACCATCGCCGACCCATATATCCCGATTCCGATGAACAGGTAGGTAAGAGTCAGGCTGTACACCAGCAACAGCACGGCCCCAATCTTATGCCAGAACATCAACATTTTTATCCGCGTCACTCTCGGCCCACCTCCACCCCGATCCTGTAGCACACGCATCCGGTGAACGCGATCACTGCGATGATGCCGAACCAGAAAACCCCCACCAGGTCTATCAAGCTCATCTCGGCGTCTCAGCCTCCTTGTGTGCCTCCAGGTACTCGGCTAGTGTGTAGGCTTCCCGTGTCTCGTCGCGGTTCCAGAATCGCTGTATGAAGATGTCGGTGAGCTGTCTGGCGCGGCTGCGGGCTTGCACCGGGTTCAGCGGCTCAAGCGTCGGTGCCGCTTCCTGTAATTGCTTAGCCATCTGCGGGCACCTCCAGGGCATGTGCTATTAGTTGGTCGGCTAGGTCTTGGATGTCCTTGCCTTCTTCGGCGGCCTTTTCTTTGACTTTTTCATGTGTCTGTTTCTGTATGGTGATACAGACCCAGCCTGGTTTTCTCGGCATAGTAATCTGTACGAACAATGTTCGTACTGTTATTTAACGATTGTTGTACGAACATCTATAGTCCGTTTTACTAAACCGTCAAGTTGAGTTAAAAAACATTTAAATGTTCGTACATTATACGCAATTAGAGTTATTTATGCCCCGAGACGGTTTCGCAAGCATTACAATTAGAGAAGAAACACATAACCGACTTAAACTTAAATATGAAAAAAACAAGGATAAACTGGCGTTACAAGGAATCTATGGATTCGGAGCCTATTGTACTAAGGTTCTTGAAGATATGCTTGATAAAGAGAATCAGCATATTGATTAGGATCTAACTGTTTTTTTTGTGCCTCTTTCAATAATCTATTATGGACACAACACTTTATCTCAATGTCCTTTGCATCACTCTCACAGGGCATTACAATCTAATGAAATCCATTTTTTAGGTATTTAACGTTTAAGAACACTAAATATAGAGGGGCAGGTGAAACTAGGAACGCCTCCGTTATTCGTTCTCCAAGAAATTTAATTACGTTGACTGTGACAGGTCACTAAAAAAGGTCGTGCTGTGGCTGAGAAGCTAAAGGAAATAAAGGAGTTATTATCGGATTCCTAGAGCGTGTATAACGTCCCATCCCATTCCCATTAGATTCCATAAACCCCAAAAAAAATATGTTGTATCCATCCAGATTTCATTTGAAAAACCTATTGTGTATCCAGAAAACAATATTGCTGTTATTGTTAAAATCAAAGGTGCCAAAGAAATATACATATTCTCAGAGAAATTCCTTGGTTTTGTTCCTCTCGCTAAACCAAATATGGGTGTAACGAGGAGAATCTTTGCATTATATCCAAAATGTTTCCAAGCCATTGTATGTAATAATTCATGACAAAAAACCAGCATCATTAACATAAGAAAGCCAATAACCGTGTTTGTTTGTTCTAGAAATAAGGTGTGAATTTCAGAACGTAGGATATAATTCGTATCAAGATAATTAATGGCATAGAGCCCTACCCCAGAAACAAGAAACATCTTACCAATTGTTAAGATTGTTTTCTTTAGTCTCCAACTAAATCCAATTTTTGGCTCTAATCCGTGAATTGGTATTGGTTCAAGAGGGTTCTTTTCTTTAGATTGTGGGATTGGTTCCCTTTTAAGCCCCCATTTTTGAATACGTATTTTTTTATAAATAGACCACTCTTTCTTTATTGGTAAAGCAGGGCATAAATGATTCTCAGGCAACCGATGTTCAGCACAAAATAACTGCCCACAATAATTACACTTGAAAGGAATCTCCACCCTTTCTTTACATAACTGGCATCTGCCCATCGATTAACCCATCTTGTTAAAGTTTATTCTCCTCATTTATTTTCTGGACATATTCTTGGTACTCTTCCGTGAGGTCGAGGTGCTTTATTATTATGTCCTCGTAGGTGTCACCACGACCCCCGAGTTTGTCTAGTTTCTCTTTGAGCCAGGTGCTTATTCTTATCGTCGTGTACTCCATTGTAATCATTATAAACGTTATAACTGTTATATTTAAGGTTTATCGATGCCTGAATCCTTCGGGTAATGATAGATGTCAGAGAAATACCACACCAGACCCAGGAACGCCTCCGTTATTCTTCCAGGTGCCGTATCAGCCGCCTGAATAGGTCCATCTGTTCCCGTATTTCCTGCATCTCGGCCCTCATGCCTCGTACCTCCATCTGTTTGCTCTCCAGCTCATCTAGCCGCTGCTGTAGTTCGCGTTCGTCGCTGAACACCCGTATCGCGCCGTAGTTCTCTGCGTAGAGCTCCACCGATTTGCCGGGTATGTTCTGCACCTGGCTGTAGCTGTCATCCTGGGATTTGATGGCTTTACCCATCCACCGCTTCCACACATATTCGCTTACGCCCTGGGCCTGCATCTGTGTCTCGAAGTAGATCCTGAAGCTATGGCACCCCACGTTAACCAGCCCCGACTTACCGGCGATGTCGCTGATGCAGACGGATGCGGCGGGCACCTGCCACCGCTTCCCCGACTCATCGAGGAACAGCGGCCCCTCGGTGCGATCCCCGACGTAGAGCCGCACCGCCTCCACCGCCTCCGGCCCCAGTACCGGGTACGCAGGAACCTGCATCTTCTTGGTGACAACCATAGAGAACTCAAGGTAGGTTTCGCCGTTTACCATGTACTCCACGGCCCCAAGCAGATCCCCGACATCCAAGCCCACCGTATCACTCACCCTGAATCCCGTGTCCTTCGCCACCATCATCCACGCCCGGTTCCGATGCTTATAGTACCCCGCGTTATCCCACATACCCCGCACCTGCTCCTTCAACACGATGCGCCTACCCTGCTTCACCATCCTGGGCTTCTCACTCGCCCGCAGCCCAAACACAACGTTCTGGCTCCGGTAGAAACACGCCACCGCATCATAAAGCAACCCAGCAGCCGACCCACTATACCCATCCTCAAGCACACTCCTACGAGCAGGCAATACATCCCGAGGCCACAGCTCAAAGTCACCCTCCACCATCTCAAACATCATCAAACGAACCCGCCCCTCAGCCCAATTAGCATCCCGAGGATCACCCGCACGAAGGCTATCCCACTGCAACCTGAAAAGCGACTCAAGATCCCCGACACCAAACCGACGCATAAACCGCGCCAAGTGCCTACGATAAACCACCCTCGACCCTGGCTTCAACCCACGAAGCTCAGACTCCCATGCATCCTCCGCCTTCCCCATAGAAACACCCCACACAAACACGATCCTAGAAACTACTTTAAGGCTTACCCTTAGCCAGTACCCGCTGTTTCGGGTCTAGCCTTAATGAAGGGTTTAGATTAACGGTGCCGTTTTATACATGGTATCTAAATGGTGATCGGTGTCCTGGTGCGGTTTGATCGTAAGGACTGGGCCTTGGTGGGGCTTATTCTCGTTCTTAATATATTGTTACGTCTTCAATATTTGCCTTTTTTCTTGGTGGAGTTGGCGCGTGACCCGTTCGGTGTTATCATGGAGTTGGTGGTGGGTGGGGTCGGTGGGGCTTATGTTGGGGTTTATGTGTTGAAGTGGGTGTTTAATTGGTATAGGGCGTTACCTGATGCCGAGTGATAAACAGAAGACATTAACGGTGCCGTTAAGTCTCTGGGAGCGGTGGAAGGCCATCTACGAGGCGAATCCTGATACGTGGCGTGACCTGTATAATGTGCGTAGCGTGACGGGGCTAATCGTCTGGTTCTTGCGTAAGGAAGTTCGCGCACTCGAAGAAAAGGGCTAACTCGGGGTCGTCTTCACGGTCCACTACGCGCTTCATCTTCACCATCTCGCCGACGCAGTAGAGGCCGAGGGGTATCAGGGTGGGCCAGAAGAGTGCCCTGGGGCTTATCCATAGGTGCCCGAGGTTTATGTAGACCTCTAGTTGGTAGTGTAGGAAGATTATGGCCCCGACTAGGATTAGCTGTAGCCGTTGGTATCTTATAGTAGCCACCAACTTGGATCTGCGTATGGAAATGTGTTTCTAATTCTTTCAACTAAACCTATCTTTTTATAGATATAATAAACTGAGTATGGTTGTAAGAAGAGGCAAATAAAATATATTATCTCAAGTAAAACAGAAAAGATAATAAGACTTAATGAAAAGACTGTATATCCTAGAAAATATGCAAAGTTATAGTTGATAAGAAAAGAGTATATGTTTACTGTATTACTTGCTGATATAATGGTTAACTCTCTATAGTTGATCATAGATGTGATAGTTGGTTGTACCTGTTCTATTAATATTAAAAAAATTGAAATGAGCCGTGATTGATATAATAAAGTAATTGCTATTTGGTGGCTTTTCTTTATGAATGGGAAGAACAGAGCAAGAATGTAGGCATCAACAAAGAAAAGCGGCAACTTAATTGGGACAAATATTTTTGTGATTAAGAAAAAACCTATTAACGTGGAGAAAAGCGCAGCTACCCTTGTCTTATTCAAATGAATCCCTGGAGGACACCGGACTTTATCAGCGCGATTCCTACTAATGCACCCGCTATCAACGCCCCTATTAGAATGGGAACGAAAGACCCGCCGAACCCGCCTTCCTTGGGTGGCCTGGTGTTCGCTAGTTTCTGGGCCTCCACGCCCTTTAGGAACATCTCCCGCATCTTCTTGGGGCCGAGGTCTTTCAGGTATTTCTTCAGGTTCTCTGGGCTGATGATCTCTAGGAACGACACCGTTTCTATAAGCTGGTTGCCCCTCCGGTCCTTGACCTCTGCAAGCTCCTTGATTATAGGGTGTGCCTTAACGTAGTCTTCCTCGTTCTCGGCTTTAGCCACCGCCGCGTACAAGGCCGGGGTGATGGTGAAGCTAACCACGTCCGTCGCTATGACGGCGGGGCGTTTACTGCCCGCCCATGTGCTGCTCTCGCTTATGAGTTTGTTGTAAAGATGGTCCTCTCTACTCATTGGGTTAAGCAGCTTGTCTAGGCCGAAGAACATGGCTTCCTTGCCCAGCCTCCAGATGCCTTTATCCCATTTGAGGCTCGTTAGGCTGATCCTGTTGCTCAGGGGCTCATGCCGTATGAGGTCCACGCCCCCGCCTCCGAAGCCACGTTTTATGAAGTGGCGGCCCTCCTGCCGTGCGAAGTACCATTCAGCCACCGCGAAGAGGATGGCTATTACCGTTGTGCCTCCTAACGCGAAGGTGGTCATGATCCATAGGCTGCTGTCACTCACTTTTTTTCATCTCGTAGGTTCTGTGGGCTCCAGCCATCTTCACGTTATAGTTCTGGTGGCTGCCGCCGATGCTTCCGCCCTTTATACTTCGTCTGAGTATGAGGTTCAGGGCGTCGAGTACCCGCAACGCCTCCGGGTTGTCGTCATAGTATAGGCCCAGGGGGTCGTAGAATAGTCCCTCCCAGTAGAGGATCTCGGCCATTCCGTGGCTCCAGGTGTAGTTCATGACGCTGTTCAGGTGGCTCCCCGCGTAGCTGAGGGCCTTCTCAAGCTCCGGGTATCTTGTTGATCTGATTATTTTGTTTATGGACCCGGTTTCTTTATCATCAATGTATCCGTACTCGTATATGGTGTTGAGGAGGATTGCACGGCTCGCGGGGTCTAGCTGTGTAAGCTTGGGCTCGGTAGTGGGCATGGCGTCCTCTGCGCCCTCGGGTAACAGAAAACCCTCTTCATCACTCAAACGGATCCCTCTTACCTCCCATCTGATCTACATAGGCACCAAGGGCCTGCATGAACCACGCGAAGCTGGCGAACAGCGGGGCTACGGTGATTATGATGCCGAGCATCAAGTTACCTGCCCCGGCATGGTCATACATCCACTGCGCCATGCTTCCTACCCAGAAGAGGAATGAGGCCCCGAACAGTATGAGCTGTTCACTGGTGTCGCGGCGATGCATGTAGCCTACGGCTAAGGTGGTCATGCCGATGAGGGTGAAGACTGTCCACTCGACGAACCACGCCATACATACTACTTACCATGTAAAAGTTTTAAAGTTATTGATAAAAAAGGGGAGGCTACTTGTGCTTTCGGTAGATCGAGTATTGCTTTTTATGTTTCACTACACGGGCCTTAAGGCCATGTGCCCGATCTTCTGCAGCGTATTTCTCGGCTTGGCGTTTCGTCTTGGCCCACCCAGCGTAACGGTACACTTCACCATCAAACTTCCGGGTTCCCTTTGTAGGTGCTTTTCCCATCCTGTTCACCTTCTGTTAGTTACTTGTAGCTGATGCGCCAGCCACCCTTCACTTTGTAGAGGTGGCCGCCCTTAGTCCGGTGCTTCTTCGCCGATGCCTTCGTCTTGTAGGTATGTCGGGCCATTGTTTAGCCCTTCTAAGTCGCTATCTGTCTTATGTAGTTGGCTGCGATGACGAACACCGCGATTGCCATGAACCCTACCGCGATCCATGCGAAGGATACGAGGCGGTCCATAGTGTCGTTGAAGTCCGTGGATGCTCCGGGCCTCTCCTGGTCTATCATGTTCGTGAACTCAAGCACCAGAAGGGCGGTGACGAAGACGCTGATCACGGCTCCCGTGATGAAGCTGCCTAATTTCATACTCAATGTTGTTCATTACAGGCTATTTACCATGTATATTTAAAGATAAGTACCAAATGGGACAAACCCTTCTAACCCTTTTTAAACCAAGGTAAATACATGGTAAAACGTAAAAGAAAGGCTGCTTGGGGCAAAAGAGCTAAGGATTACGGCGACGACCCCAAAAAGAAGAAACGGGACCGCCTCACCAGAAGCAAACAAGAGTATTGGGAGAGAACCCACGTTAAAGCTCATAAGAGAAGAAAACCGGGCGAAACCAAAAAAACAGTAAAAGTAAAGGCGTACACTAGAACGCCTGGATAGGCGGTTCTCCATGAGTGTTAAACAAATAGCGTCCCGCATCACTAGAAAAGAGAACGAGATAAAGATACGTAAAAGAAGGATAGCAGCTAAAAAAGTAGAACTAGGTCGAAGATAATGCCTCGGCTCTCAGATCCTTTACAAGAACGCCACGCCACCAGTAGATTTGAGAGACTTAACCCCGACATAGATCCATCCGAGATAGATTTTAAGTCGGTTATTGGCAGAAAAGAGTCATACCGAGAAAACATTGAGTCGTTTAAAGAAGAGTACCCTCAACATAGATGGGAGGAGGGACCAAGCCCCGACGAATACGGGGACATTATGGCCTCCCAAGCACGGGAAGAGCTGGACCCCTGGGGTTATGACGTAATAAAAAAGCGGCGCATCGGCCAATTATTACGGAAAGAGAAGGAGCTTGATAGAACCCTCCTAAAACTAAAGAGACAAGAACAAGAGTTAAACACGTTATTAACTATTAAAATCAATAAAGCCGCCAAAAAAGCGTTAGCATCGTTTCCTATCAAAAAAGTTATAAAAGTAGCTAGACCAGCTAAGAAAAAGAAGGCTGAGAAGGTCATTAAAAAACCCGCCAAGAAAAAGAAGGAAACCAGAAAACAAGGGCCTAAGAAGAAAAAGCCCACGGTCTATAAAGGTGAACGAGGAGGAAAATATTACCTAAAACGTATTAAGGGCTCTACTAAAATGAAACGAGTCTATATTTAATCAATAAACAAATTTACCAGAAGTCCTTAGCTACGTATTTCAATATATTTACAACTTTCTTGTAGTGGTCCTCATCGAGTAAACCGAGTTCGGCGGCTTTTATCATCTGCTGCGTGGTGTTCCCAGCGCGTTCAATCTTCTTGCGGGTGGCTTCATCTACAGCTACGTTCAGCTTTATGCCGTTAACGGTGCGTCGCTTGCTCATGTCGTTCTCCTGTCCAGGTATAGTTTTGCGAGCATTATGCCGCAGCCGAGGGCGAAGAGCAGGAGGGCCATGCTCTGCGCGGGGCCGTGGATGGTTGCCGCGAATATTATCCAGCCGAGTAGCCACGCGGTGAAGGTGCCGTAGGGTCCGGTGACGTTCCAGATGGCGATGCTTATGGTGCCGAGTATGAAGGTGTAGAGGGTGAGGGTGCCGACGAGGTATGCTTCTTCGTCGAATATTGCGCCTATCCAGTCGCCTTCCATGAACTTTGTCTGTAGTCTGTCGAGGGTGCCTGTGGTCCAGGTGACGGTTATGGTGGTGTTTATCTCTGCGCTGGTTATGCCGTAGGTGTCTTCGAGGAAGCTGGTCACGGTGTCGTAGGTGACTGTGGCGGGGGTGCCGCTGGTCACGGTGTCCTGGAAGCAGTCGGTGTAGTTGCTCCACGTCAACGCCCCGACTCCGACTACGTTCAATGCGTCGCCGTATGTTACCAGGTGCCCGTCTATCACGCTCTCCCCGGTGCCGGTTATGAGGGCTCTGAACCCGGCTTCTGTCTCGGGGTAGCTGGTGTGGAGGTCTATGAGGTAGTGGTCCACTATGAAGGCAGGGTAGGTGGCGTTCGCCGTGGCTGCGGGGGTCGTGGCTGTCACCGTGTAGTTGGCGGCTGTGGCGGGCGCGGTGTCGGGTATGACGCAGAGCCCGGTGGTGCTGTTGACGAGTTCGACGGTGGTGCCGCCTGATCCATTGTAACTGGTACTAACTGGACTATGCGCCCACCCGTCGCTGTACTCGGGGTCGCCATTAACGGCACCGTTATTTCCCTCCCCGCTGTGATCTAATACCTGCCCATCAAAGTCGATGTGAAGCACTAGCCCCGTTTCGTTACTGTAGATCCCTTGGTAATGCTCCTCTATCTCGGTGGGGCTGAGGGTGCGGTTATAAATTCTAACTTCATCAATAGTGCCGTTAAATAAGTTCCCACCTGCGTTTGTTGCTGCGATAAACCAGTTATTCGTTATATCTCTAGGATCTGTGATTGTGTCTGAGTCTTCGTTATTTCCATTTACATATAATATTAATTCGTTTGATACTTCGTTATAGGTAGCAGCATGATGGTATAAGGTTCCTTGTACCATGCCTGGTTCTTGAAGCGCGATCTGGCCTGTTCCGATACTCCACATTGTAAATTGGATGGTTGTTCCAGATAATGACAGACCCATATGGAACCCCTGTCTAATAATTATGCCCTGAAGCCCAGCGGAGACATCCGATCTCCACCAAGCCTCTAACGTAAAGTTAGCCTGGTCCACATCTAAACTCGCATCTGCGCCGCAATCTAGGTAGTCGCCTGTGCCGTCGAAGGTGAGGGCCGCTTTTCCACGTATTCCACGGACATACACAGGGTCGCCATTAACGACGCCGTTATTTCCGTTCCCTGATTGATCTGTTACTTGGTAATCATAATCAAGCCAAACATCTAGTCCGGTTTGGTTAAGTGGAACTTTGTAACTGAAAGCGTATGCAATTTCCCCAGATCCGATTGTGCGATTATATAATAAGGATTCATCCAAGGTTCCTGTTAACTCATTAGCTCCAACACTATCAGCCCCCAGAATTATTGAGGTCGTTGGGTTTAAAGTAATTCCAGTGACAACAATAAACCCCCAGGTTCCTTGTGTTAACGTAGTTGAGGCAGTTCCGTTTACATATACAGTCCCAGATGAAACCGTGATAGTATTTGTGTTCCATGTGATAGTACCCGTTCCCGCGCCCTCTGTGGCATCGAGAATATATTGATTCCCAGCAGCATCCACTTTCAACCAAGTTGAAAAAGAATAAGCTATGTTTGGGAAGGGCCCTGAAACATTAACAAAGTCTCCTGTACCATCGCACTTTAAGCCCCACCCGTTCTGTATCGGGTTAACGGTGCCGTTAAATATCGGCCCCACGGTCCACGTCACCGCTGCGCTGGGGTCCACCCTATCATCGTCCACCGACGCACCCGTGATATTTGATGTCCCGGAATATGCATAAACAATGGACTCGACGAACCCAAGGGCTAACGCCAGCACTATCACCGCGAGTATGATGAACAGCACCCGTGTTACGGGGCGTTGCCCGAACCGCTCTATCTTTTTAACGGTGCCGTTCTTCAACTAGGTTTGCCTCCCGGCTATGATGCTGAGTGCGACGGCTGTGAGCCACATGAAACGCCATATCGTGTGCAGAGGCATGTAGATGAAGGCGGGGCACCCGTAGACGGCGAGCATGTGGGGGAAGCTCTCGATTATGGGTACGCAGGCGAACCAGAACGAGATGAGGCCGGTGGCGATGTCGTAGAACGGGTTGTCGCTCCACCCCCAGGAGTCAACGAGCTTGGTGGCGTTGAATGCGCCCTCTATCTCGGTGGTGTTCATGGGGGTTATGGTGGTCATGCCTACGCTTGTCATCATCATAGATACCGCGTTGACGCCCATCATAACTATGATGATGTAGATCGCTGCCTTCAGAACGTCCACTATTCTCTACCTCCTGCTGTCAGGGCCACGCCTACGGCTATGAACCACCCGAAGGCCAGCCACTCATAGCCCCACGAAGCCCACCCGAGGTAGTTTAGTATCGAGGCGATGAACATGGTAGCCACCAGGCCGCGTGCCCTGAACGCCACGCTGAAGGTGAGCAGCGAGATCATGGTTATCACCCAGGGTATGAAGTTGGGGTCCACGTCCCCGAATATCCCGGTTAGGCTCGGCGGGTCGGGGAACGTTTCGTCTGGGTCTAGTATGAAGGATCTGCCCCATGTGCCGTAATCGGTGTGCAGCCCGGCTACGGTGACGGTGTACCCTGTGTCTGCGTCTGCGCCTCCCCAGTTCACGGTGTAGCTGCTGTTAGTCCGAGCCGCAAACAAAACAACGGCACCGTTCCTTATCCTTATGGTGGTGTTTGCCCATACCGTGTTATCCCTGTCGTCCAGGTAGTTCACGGTGACTACGGTGGCGGTGCGCGTCACCTCTACGTGTATATGGTTGAAGAGTATCTGGGCCTGGTCGGTGAAGGTGACGGCTTTGAGTATGAGGTTTATAGAGTCTGTGCCTCCAGCTACGAAGTACCCCCAATCGTACCGTGACCCGTCTGCGAACAATATTTTGAGGTGGTAGGTTCTGGCGTAGACGAGGGTGAGGGGCACGGGGTTGCCGAGGTATATCTTCATGCGCTCGATCAGGGTTTCGGTGCCGTTAATGGTCCGGTATGCTTCAAGGTAGTTGTCGCCCAGCCCCGTCTTGCCGGTGTGGTCCTTTATGGTGAACTGGTAGACATAGAAAGTTGCGTCGGGTATGGTGACGGTGAAGTTCTCGGAGCCAAAGCTGAATATGTTTCTGGCGTAGCCTCCGCCCAAGTCCCACTCAAACTTTTCTGGTTCAGGGTTATAATACTGGGTGCTGGTGCCGTTAACCAGGAACTCGTCGGTGCTGCCGCTAACGGAAGCTGTGACACTCACCGCGTCTGCCCACGCCCTTGTGCCGTTCTCGTAATAAGTGCCTGTGAACTGGTAAACAAAGTCTGTTGGGACGCCATAGACATAGAAGCATAGATCAGGTGCCATCGCCCCCCATGCTCCGTTTACATAGTTTGCCACATTCCCTGTATGCGCGGGAGCTGTGTTATCTACCCCGATCTCCACGTAATTTGCGGCGTCGATACCCGCTGCGGGGTTCTGAAACGCTATACAGTATTTGGTCCCCGCCGTCATAAGATACTGGTTGACCCCCGTGAAGGTGAACGTGATCAGTTGATAGGCACCCGTCAACGTGGATACATCAAAGGGATCACTGGTGGCTAGGGCCGCGCCGGTGGGTACGCTGCTGGTTCCATAGACCCCACTATGAGTGTAAAGGACAACCACCGCGTTCCCAGTAGGGTTTAACGTTTTCCTTAGATAGAACTTGACAGAGTGAAGCCGATAACCATACGTAGCGTTAAATGACTGTGCGCTTGAGCTTGCTTTACCAGCCTCATTTGAGGGGTGGTTATCATTTAAATTATATTGTGTGTCTTTGTTTGTCTCGCTGTAGCTATCCAAAGTGGTTACGGGATAGGAAGCACTTACCTGATGAGGCAGGGCTAGGAACGCCACCGTTAAAAGGAGAACCATTAACGACGCCGTTCTCCTCATTGCTCTGCCTCCGGGCGTTGCGTCTGCGTCCACAGATAGATCGCTGTAGGCAAGAGTATCATTATCCAGAGCCCCCACTGAGCCACCGCAAGCATAAAATCAACGTGAGGTATCCCCGCCCAATGCGGAAACTCAGTCATATAGAGGTTAGCCGCCTGCAAGATCAGGTAACGGCTTATGATCCACTCAAAGCCCCCGAATATGATGTTCAGTAGGGCGGCCTCAAAGTGTTTAAGAACCATAATACGATACCTCCTCGGTGGCGTAGTATCTGCTCCTTATCTCCCTGTAGAGCCCCACTATGGTCCAGACTACGCCGAACACCACTACGCTCGGGTATCCATAGTAGAAGGTGGGGTAAACCCAGGCGATGAACGTGTTCAGGGTGGCATCTGCCTCAGTAGCCGCTATGTTATACAGTTCATCAAGTATCGTGTAGTAAGGCCCCGCCAGGATGAAGTACCCGAATATGAGGCCCACTACCTTACCCACTGCACGGGTCGTCGTCTGCCTTAAACTCAATGCTTCATCTCCTTTTCCTTGTTTTCTTCTTTTTCTTCTTGCCTTTCTTCTCGGTGCCGAATCCGAGGATCTTGGGCTCCTTGAACGTAATGTCAGCTATATCCGGTAGCTTAGGCTCCTTGAATTCCACCCGTATCTCGAAGGCACCTTTACGGCCTTTCTTCTTCTTTTTCTTCTTTTTGGGGAATAGTTCTCCTTTCACTCTGGGTCTGGGTGGCGGTCCCGGTGGCCCGAAATAAGGCGAGATTGACGGTGGGGGGTATGGCTCCTCCGGTACGGGTATGTCGGGTATGGTTATCTGGGGTAGGTCCAGGATAGGTAACTGTATCTGATCCAGTTTGAGTTTCTCGATGGGTGTCTGGGTCGGCGTCTGTATCTGCGTCGGCGTCAACCCCGTTATCTGAGGCTGCTTCATCTTGGGTAACTCTAGCTCCAGAGGCTTCTCTAGCTGTTTCTGGGTTTGTTGCTCTAATTGTTTGAGGCTGATAGTGGGGGCCGTGAACACCTTGTCGAAGCCCTTAACTTTACTCAGGCCAAGGGTGGCGGCCTTGCCTATATCTAGGAATTTGAAGGCTGCACTCGGCGGCCTGATCGTCTCCGGTGTAATGAACTTGAAGCCCGCCCTCTGTGCCGTGATAGTCTCAATGTCTGGAATAAACTGTAGCTCTGTCTCTAGGCTGAGCCTGGGTTTTCCTATGAGGTCCAGTATCTTGGTGCTGGGTGCTGCCTCGGCTGTGACCACCAGGGCCTCAGCGCGTGGCGGCTCAGGTAGCTTGGGCTCTGCAAACGGCCTCATACCACCATAACCGCCCCGCACCCATAGGAACCCGCCTTCCTCGCCGTACTCGTAGGGTAAGGCCGTGTCTGCTTCACGGGTGAGCTGTTCTATACTCCACTCGTCGCCGGGTACGTCAAACGCCCTGGGCTCGGCTCCCGGCGTCCCTGCCTTCATCTTTGTATAATATGGTAGCTCGGCCTTGATCCCTTCGCCCTCGATCTTCAGCCACCTCTTCTCGAAGGTCCGGTATGTGGGTTCTATGCCTACTATCTCCTCGGGGAACTCGGTTATCCCGGCTTCCTCCAAGAACTTGGACTCGAATATCTCAGGGGCCTTGGCTGCGTAGGTTTCACGGTACTTAACATCTTTTACTGCTCTCCATTCGCCCAGGGCCTCGCTCCATGTGGGCTCCTTTATTGACACACCGTATAGTCCCTCGGATGTGCTGCCTCTCTGGGCCTTCAGGGTCTTGTACGCTAGCTCCGCCTCTCCATAGACTTTCCCCGGTAGCTTTCTGAGTGCGCCACCCAGATACATGCCGCCTACTATCTCGGCGGTGAACCCGAAGGGATCTCTAAGGGCTTCGTCGGCTACGGCGGTGCGTGCCTCGGGGCTAACCGCTAACCCGAGGAGGGTGCGGCTTACGTCAACCCATAGCCCCGGCCTAAACTCCCAGGTTGCTATATCGACGCTCATGGCCCCGATGCTAGCCGCTGTACCCGCCGCGTAGTAGCCGAACCCGGTCCAAGGCTTCGCCTCCATCGCGGCCTCTATGCTTTTATCCCCAAGCTCTGCCGCAACGTTTCTAAACGGGTCCGTCACCGCCTTGAAAGGTGCCTCCATGATACCCAGGGTCTTCTCGAAGGCTTCCTGCAATATTGGTGGAACCTGCTCACCCGGTCTGCCGGGTGCGCCATATATGAGTGCGCCCTCCTCTATGCGTCTGCGCTGCTCGTCCGTGGGCTCCGGCGGCCCGATGCTTTCAAGATACTCTAGGAACGCCTCTCTCTGTGGGGCCGTGCGCTTCATCTCAGCCTCGTAGAGCTTGAGCTGGGCTTCATAGGATTTACGCTGAACCTCATAGGAATCATAGGTGATCAACCCGGCCCGGTACTGGTTGTATGTGTCCTGTAGCTTCCTCTTGTATTCACTTATCTGGCGGTTATACTCCCTTACCTTCGCATTGTACTCCTGAACGTCCTGCCCCCGGTAAGAGTAGCCCTCCGGGGCCTCGGTGATAATGGATAGTGTCTCAGGCACATCCCCCATAGCCTGCCTGATCTCTTGACCGCTCTGCACGTACTCCCGGTACTCAGGGGTAGCGTAGACGCTGCCGGGGCCAGCCTCCTGAACTCTCTCACCTACCTCCGTCGCTGCCGTAATTTTAGTTAATAATCCCCCGGCCCGCTCTTTTTCTTCCTCTATCATCTGATGAAGATCGTCAATCCTCTCAGGCGTCTTGGGTTGCGTGGGTTTCTGAGCCCTGCGCTGCTCCTTTTCCTCACGTTTACGAGCAAGCTCATCCCGTCGCTGCTGGACTCTGCGCCGCTCCTCCTCGGCTTGGCGTTTAGCTGCCTCGGCCCTAGCCGCCTCTAGGCTGCCCTCCTCAGTCTCGGCACGATAATTGGACATTACCGGCCTCTCCTGCTGTTTTGACTATGCAGATCTTGATTAGGGTCATTTGACATCTGGGAACACCTCAATGCCTCTTGACTGTCTTATAAGGTACAGAAAAAACACGTATACATCCCCAAGGATTGTGAGGGTGAACCCTAAAACCTCCGTGGTCCATATCATTGGATCCGGCTCATGAAGAATTATTGGATAATTCAAAAATGCCCAAATCCAAGTACCAACACAAACAAGGTTGCCCGTGAAAAGCATACAAGCGAGGAAGACTCTAGCGTTTTGCGTTGATCTTGCCATTATCTCATTTAATCTCTTGGGCATACTATTAATTACATGGTAAATAGAATGTAAAACCTTTACTATAATTTAGCCTCTAAATAGGGCAGCCGCTTCATGAAAGCCTCTTCCTCGGTCATGCCGTGGATCTCCGCTGTCCTCCTTAATGCGCCTAGAAACATGTCGCTGAGGCTGTGCCTTATGGGGCCGATGGGCATAATTATCTGGTGGTCCCGGTGAGTCTTCAGGTGCTTTAACACCAGGTACTCTACTAGGCTGTCGCCTCCACGGAACGCCAATGGCAGCCACTCCCTCATAGGTGAAACCGCCACAATTTCCCCACAAGACTCGCATTTTATGACGGTGAGTTCCCGCATGTCAAACTCGTTATGCAGGTACGCCTCAAGCCCGTCGAAGTCCTTTTGCTTCACGTAATCAAGGACACACCCGAGAACAGGATGTAAGACAATCACCTAGATAGCCATGTTAATTTACATGGTAGTCTAAACATAAAACTTTTACTATGTGTTTACATATTAATTACCGTGTCACACCCAGAGATAGGCAGCCTCGTAAGAGCCAAAGACGAGATGTGGAGTCGGCTGCGGCAAGAGGATTATATCGGTGCCCTCCGCATGATGAGGGCGATCCTCAGCGACATCCGGCAGGACGATGTACCCGACGATTTGTTTGACAAAATCATGAAAGAGGAGAACCAGGCACAGGGCACCGAGAGCAGCAAACAGTATAGGCGGCACCTAACCAGCTCAGCACACACATACTGGAAGTGGGCGAGGATGATCGTGCAGATACTCTGGAAGCCCAAGTCTGGGAAAAGCTATCTCTACGATAAATCGTATGGGGTTGAAGCCCGCAGAGACACCACGTTTAAGGGTACTAAGCCGTGGACGGCGAAATAGGTTTGGAGCTAGTTCAAGAAGCTGAGAAGCTGGAAGAAATCGGTTTCCTATGGGAGTACATCGACAAGGCCGCCCAGGGTGGACCCCGAGCCAAAACCATATTCATAGCGGTCACAAGCAAGGTAGAGGGTAAGATCAAGTCCGAGGGCCTCAGCTTCGGGCAGGGAAAAAGCCTGTTCGCGTGCATACTTGAGAAACAGATCTTCGAGAGATACGACAGTGTACTGGGGCTGGAACCCTGGGAAGCCGTCAAAGACAACATAGGCTACACATGGAAGCACCACATAGCCATCGTGGAGCAAGCCGCCATACGGCGTAAAGTGGCCTACACGATGGACGACCTTCAACGAATCGCGGGAAAGAGCAAGAGCCGCGACATCTACGTACAGTCCT
>Ga0307378_10001418_pt1 | contig 39198 bp, 28 predicted proteins | sample UN1MG_FD_202238 | JGI IMG/M metagenome (GOLD analysis project Ga0307378, IMG submission 202238) | Soil microbial communities from Risofladan, Vaasa, Finland - UN-1 | ecosystem: Environmental > Terrestrial > Soil > Coastal area > Acid sulfate soil | place: Finland: Risofladan, Vaasa | collected...
TGAACAATAAACAGAAAGAGTTTCTGGAATTTGTCCTGTCCAAATATATTGAAACCGGCGTGGAGGAGCTTGACGAGGAGAAACTGCCTGCACTCCTGACACTGAAATACCACGCCATCCAAGATGCCTCTGAAATACTTGGCGGCGTAGAAAATATACGATCTACCTTCTTTGATTTTCAGAAATATCTTTATGAGCGGAAACCGGCGTAGATTTTATGGCATTTTCGGCGGCTGGCCCTTTTGATTTACGATTGATTATTGACTATTGACTATTTCTCTTAGTTCGGGTCTTATGTGCCTAAAATCCGCGTTAATCTGCGTCCATCCGCGGTTAAGAAGTAAATGTAGAATTTAGAAGACCTTGTCATTGACTATTTTCTATTGACTATTGACTATTGTTTTTCTTTTTCCGCGTCATCCGCGAAATCAGCGGTTAAGAAGAGAATTTTGAATTTAGAAGTAAGAATTGAGCATCGACCTACGAGGGATTAGTTTATATGAGATATTCCGGACTTAGCGATGATCCTAAGAGCATAAAAGTTGCACGTGGCAACCCGAGCGACTTCAGAGTTATGCAGCAATTCACATCGGAGGCTTCTGCCCGTCAGTGGGAAAGGAGAATGCTGAACCAGGGCTATGAGAAAGATACGAGCGGCAAAGGCTGGAAATATGGCTATACTTTTTCAATCCGCGTCATCCGCGAAATCCGCGGTTAAGAAGTGAATTTTGAATTTAGAAGACCTTGTCATTGACTATTTTCTATTGACTATTGACTATTGATTATTTGTTTTTCTTCGTTGTTCTTCGTGGTTAATCATATTCAGAAAAGAAGTCAAAAATTTCAATTTTAATCACAAAATGTCATAAAAAATCAAAATAATCCTCTGAAATACTCAAAACATTCCGTTTTTTTTAAATAATTCCATTTTCCATCATTTGCAGTTAATCGCCGGGGCACGTGGTACTAAACGCTGCATTTTAAAGGATTGACATGCGTGTGAAAATATCATATATAAAGCGTTTTTGAGTCAACTTTAATGTTAGTAGGAGAACTATAGAATGTCAGAAAAACGCGTATACTTCTTCGGCGGCGGAAAAGCCGAAGGCAATGCAACGATGAAAGTGCTGCTGGGCGGTAAAGGGGCGAATCTCGCCGAGATGACGAACCTTGGCGTGCCTGTGCCGGCGGGATTTACTATCGCTACGAAGGTGTGTGATGAATATTATAAATCAAAGGGAAAATGGCCGAAAGGACTGGCAAAGGAAGTCGATCTGAACCTCGCGAAGCTGGAAAAAGCCATGAACGCCAAGCTCGGCGACCCAAACAAACCCCTGCTCGTCAGCGTAAGAAGCGGAGCAGCCGTATCGATGCCCGGAATGATGGACACCGTGCTTAATTTGGGGCTGAACGATGACGTGATTGAGGGGATCATCAAGAAGACGGGGAATCCTCGGTTCGCGTACGATATTTATCGCCGGTTCATAGATATGTTCGGCGATGTGGTTATGGGCTGCGATCACGAATACTTCGAAGAGGTAATTCACGCCGCCAAGGAAAAAGCCGGAGTCCAGCTCGACAACGAGCTCAGTGCCGAGCAATTAGCAGACGTCGTCGCCAAATACAAAAGCGTCTACAAAAAGCACGTCGGCGAACTCTTCCCGCAGGACGGCAGAGACCAGCTAACGCACGCCATCAACGCCGTCTTCGGCTCGTGGAATATCGCCCGGGCGGTCAAGTATCGCCAGCTCAACAACATTACGGGCCTGCTCGGAACCGCCGTAAACGTCCAGGCGATGGTCTTCGGCAACATGGGTTCCGACTGCGGCACGGGCGTCTGCTTCACCCGAAATCCGAGCAACGGCAAGAAGGAATTCTACGGCGAGTTCCTGATGAACGCCCAGGGCGAGGACGTCGTCGCCGGCATCAGAACGCCAATCCCGCTGATAAAATTAAACAAGGTCATGCCGAAGGCTTACAAGCAGCTTACCGCCCTTATGACTCGGTTGGAGAAGCACTACAAAGACATGCAGGACATGGAATTCACCATCCAGAACAAAGTGCTTTACATCCTCCAGACCCGAACCGGCAAGCGCACCGCCGAAGCAGCGGTCAAGAACGCCGTGGACATGGTCGAAGAAAGACTCATTCCCAGGAAGGAAGCCGTCACCCGTGTCACGCCGGAGCAGTTGGATCGCCTGCTGCACCCGCACTTCGATCCGAAAGCCAAACGTAATGTAATCGCCAGGGGCCTTCCGGCCTCGCCCGGCGCAGCCGTCGGCCAGGTAGTATTCACCGCCGAAACCGCCGAAGCGTGGAACGCCAAGGGCAAAAAGGTCGTCCTCGTCCGGATAGAAACCAGCCCCGAGGACATCGGCGGCATGGACGCGGCAGTCGGCATTTTGACGGCCCGCGGCGGAATGACAAGCCACGCCGCCGTCGTCGCACGCGGCATGGGCAAATGCTGCATTGCAGGTGTCGGCGCACTGAATATCAACTATGCAACGAAGAAATTCACCCTCGGCAAGCTGACCGTCAAGGAAGGCGACTGGATCAGTCTCGACGGCTCCAAAGGCGAGCTTATGACCGGACAATTAGCCACGGTCGAGCCGACCTTGAGCGGCGACTTCGGCAAGTTCTTGCAGATTTGCGACCAGGTACGAACACTGGGTGTACGCACCAACGCCGACACGCCTGAAGATTCCAAGCGAGCCAGAGACTTCGGCGCCGAAGGCATCGGCCTTACAAGGACTGAGCACATGTTCTTCGAAGGCGACAGGATCTGGCCCGTCAGGCAGATGATTCTGGCCGCCGACGATTATGCCCTGATGCTCGCAAAGATCGAAGCAGCTCCAACCGCCAAAGAGAAAAAGGATATCGAAAAGGAATACGCCACCGCCAAAAAGCAGTTCGAAGGCGCATTGAAGACGCTGCTGCCCTACCAAAGAAGTGACTTTGAAGGCATCTTCAAGGCCATGGCCGGACTGCCGGTCACGATTCGTCTGCTCGATCCGCCGCTGCACGAGTTCCTGCCGCAGGACAAAGGAAACCAGGCCGAGATGGCAAAGCGGCTCGGAGTCAAGCCGGCCGTCGTTAAGGCAAAGGTCGAACAACTGCACGAGTTCAACCCGATGCTCGGCCACCGCGGATGCCGGTTGTCGATTACCTATCCGCCGATCGCACGAATGCAGGCAAGAGCCATTATCGAGGCGGCGCTGAACGTCAAGAAGGCGGGCAAAGTCGTACTGCCCGAGATCATGATTCCGCTCGTCGGCGCAGTAATGGAACTAAAACTGGTCAAAGACGAAATCGTGAACGAGATCAAGCAGGTCTTCAAAGAGAAGAAAGCCAAAATCAAGTACATGATCGGCACGATGATCGAGGTCCCGAGGGCCGCCCTGACGGCTGACGAAATCGCCACCGAGGCCGAGTTCTTCAGCTTCGGCACAAACGACCTGACGCAGATGACGATGGGCTTCTCGCGGGACGATGCCGGCACGTTCCTCGGCGAATACGTCAATAAGGGCATTTACGCCGCTGACCCGTTCCAGCAGCTCGACCAGACAGGCGTCGGTAAGCTCGTTGAAATGGGCACCAGGCTCGGCAGAAAGACCAAAAAGAAATTGAAGGTCGGTATCTGCGGCGAGCACGGCGGCGAGCCGAGCAGTATCGACTTCTGCCACCGTGTCGGCATGAATTACGTCTCATGCTCGCCGTTCAGAGTCCCGATAGCAAGACTCGCCGCAGCTCAGGCAGCAGTAAGGTAAATGATTATTGATGATTGATTAATGATTATTTGCCACGGCATAGAGCACGAAGTGTTAAACGTGATCGATACTGTCATTCCTGCGGAAGCAGGAATCCAGCTATGAATTTGCTTGATTATTGACGTTCAATAGCATATAATAGAGTTATTAACTGTTGGGAGAGCCGCCGGATCGCCTTTGGTGTACGGCGGACAGCGGTTAACCGGTAAACGGCCTGATGGGCATCGCCCACCAGGCCATTTTTATGCCCGCCACAGCAATATCTCTACTTTAAAAAGCAAGGAGCATGAACAAGTGGATGTTACTTGCCAAGGTCTTCCGGCAGGAAGTTCTCTATCACCCAGACCTGGCTTATCAACCCTACTGCTCCAAAAGCGATACGCTGTCCATCAGGATGGATGCCAAGGTAACTCATCGCTCCAGTATTCGGTGTCCAAAACGCTGGTATCCAGAGTTTTTTCGCTTGTCTACCATCTGCTGAAATTCGCCACAAGCCGCTTTCTTTGTTTAGTCCAAGCCTATTATTAGGGCCCAACCAAAAAAGTATGTTATTCCCATCAGGCATCCAGGCTATCGTCTCTATCCGTCCATTCGACTGTGATCGAAACAGGTCTTTGGTCTGGCCAGTCTCAATGGAAATCGTCTTTAAAACATCACCTTCACGCTCATGCAGGCCAATGACCAAACTGGCTCCATCCGGTGAAAGGGACCACCAGGGTAGTCCATAGTTTAATTCGAAGCTAAGGATTTCGCGCTCGCGATTGGTCTGAAGATTTTTGACTAAAAGTTTTCCTATAAGCGATTTGCCTTCCGGGCCTTGCAAATAAAACAGGCTTTTTCCATCAAGAGATAACTCGGCACCACAGATTTCGCCGGTTTCACTGCGGAGCAGAACGCGTCGTTGGCCGGTTTGTGTGTCGATCCTGTACAATAGATGTGGTGTCTCTTTAAAAGATGTGGCTAACAACGATTGACTGTCTGGACACCAGCAAAGCCAATCAAAGCGTGGAAGGTTGGGATCAAGCACTCGTTCCCGACCGGTCTCCATATCCTGAATATGGATAATTTGAGAAATTTCTTCAGTGCGCGAACAATAGGCCAGATATCGCCCGTCCGGTGACCAGCGAGGTTGATGAACAGCGTAGCGCATTATGCTGGATTCAGCAATAACTTCCCCCATATCCAGATTGAGTCGAGCTGTGTAGATAGAGATAGCTGGCTGGCCATAGTAACGGCCAAAATAGTAATCCCCACTTTGTGTAAATCCAATTGGTGTCACATTTCCAATGTTCGCTTGTACTAATCGAGGCACCCCTTTAGCCTCACCATCTTCGACATTCAACAACCATCCATCCCAGGTTCGCGTCCGATTGCTGGCAAAGAAAATAGATTGTCCATTTGGTGTCCAGCCAAGCAGCCTGTCATTGGCTGAGTGTTCAACAAGACATGTTTCAAGATTCTTCTCGATGTCAAATATAAAGATGTCGCGCTTACTGGTGCTCTCGGCTTGTGGATGGTCATAAGCGATAAAGCGTTCATCCGGCGAGATATCAACCTTGTACGGGTAGGCCTTGCCGATCGGTTTTATCTCATCCATAGTACCATCAGAAGTAGAGACCCAAACCATTTTATTTTGGTCTTCACCAAAAAGAATTCCCAGAATACACTTGCCATCCGCAGACCAGTCTCTTGGGACAAGGTATTCGTTCTGCCGGAGAAGTCGGCGCTCTGAGCCATCAATCCCAATAATATACAGACCAGTTGCGACTCCTGTGGGACCATCCCAAAAGTAAGCAATCTTTTTGCCATCCAGTGATATCAGAGAGTCGAGGGCGTAACCTTTCCCAGATGTCAGCCGCTGTTTTTTGCCTGTGGCAATTTCACGAACCACTAAATCATCCGTTTTCAAATCCAGCTCAGTCATATATTTGCCATCGGCTGAAACACTGGCGTAACCTCTCTTCCAGTGGTCGGTTACCATTCGAAGGGTCGTAGGCACAACAGATTGTGAGGTTAAGGTTTCTGAGGCCTTTGTGCGTTTGGCATCGGGCAGAGATACACAGGCCAGGATGATAATCAGGATGATAGCAAAAGGTGACCATTGATATGAGTTCCTTTTGAATTTCGTAATCATGGCAATCCTCCTTTTTAATTGGGATTTGCTTTCGAGAATTCCGGCCATGGCCGGCAGAGGACGCGAGCGTGAAAAACGGCGTACGAGGCTTACTATCGCTTGTCCGTATTCTTGTGACTCCTCCTTTTGAGTACGAGCCAGAACCAGGGCATCACAGGCCAGCTCCCGGTCTGCCCGCATCCGGTAGAAGGCAAACCATACCAACGGGTTGAACCAGTGCAGAACCTGCAGCAGGCTCGTCAGCCAGCCAAGGTAAATATCGTGCCGTCTCAAGTGGGCCAGCTCGTGCAGGAAGACGTATCGCATCTCTTCGGCCGTGGCAGCATCGAGCATCTCTCGCGGCAGGAGAAGACGCGGCCGGATAAAACCGAAAAGACCGGGGCTCCTGATTTGGTTACTTGGCACGACTGCGACGAGGCTCTCTACGCCCATCTGTTCCTTGCATTCTTCGAAAAGCTCAAGCAATGCCTGGTTAACCAGCGGGCGGTCTCGTTTGACAATCCGCCAGAGGGCAAGGTCGCTCACAAGCAGATAAGCCCCAATCACAATTGAGCCGGCCAGCCAGAGAACGGGCAAGACTCGACGAAGTGAAACCAACCATGGCTGAGATTCGATTTGTATATCGGCAATCGCTTTTGGTCCCGGAATTACCCGCTTCTGGATCGTGACATCTGACTCTGATTTCTGAGCAGGTATCCCTTCTGCAGTGTCGGAAGTCTGTCCGGCACCAGAAGGCCCTTGTTGTTCAGTGGCCTCAGATGGTTGCTCGCGTTGAATCTGCCGATCCCACGAAGGAATCAGATTGGATAGACTCACTCGGCTCGAAGGCGCCCAGGGTAATATCATACGTATCAATAAAACCAGCCACAGGGCGTGACACCAGCGAGGCCCCAGCTTACCGCCCAGCATTTTCTGGATCAGCAGAATCAGGCAGATAACCACACTTGCGATCAGGGTTGTCTGCAAGATCCAACCGAAAAACGGCTGAAAATAGGTCATTAAAGTTTCCATCTTTATCCCTTTCTTTTCTGGTCAAGGATCCGCTGTATGTCATCGATCTCTTTGTCCGACAGGTCCGCATCCTCAATAAACGCAGCCAGAGCAGGCTTCATCGCATCCTGGTAAACACGTCGAACGAAAGACCTGGTCTCAGAGCGGACACATGCTGACTCCTCCACCGCGGCGGAATACCGGTACCGGTAACCCTCCTCGGTGACTTTGACAGCGCCTTTCTTCACCAGTCTGCTTATCAATGTCTTGATCGTTCTGGGTTTCCACTTAACCTCGCCTGACAAGGCGTTTACTACATCATTTGCAGTCTGGGGACCATTGCCCCACAGCACCTGCATTACCCGCCACTCAGATTCGGCTATCTTGGGTATTGACTTTCTCATAACGTTTCTCCTTGATTACATTAGTAGTCATATAAACAATATTACATTTGTAGTCATCTCGTCAATATAAAAAATGAAAGAATTTTACTTTTTTGAAATAAATGGCTCTTTTAGCCCAATATTAAGGATTATTTTGTCCATTCGGGGAGATTTTTTTCATGGTTGAAATGGGAAACACTACTTTTTCAAATCAAGTCAGTGGAGAATTGAAGGCAGAATCAAGGACATTTTATGATTTATTTTCTGGATCTTTATGCTTAATTTGTGCGACTGATCATAAGCAAGATACAAGGCACGAAATTCTTTGGCATCGATTGCTGGTTCGTTGTATTATGGTCCGGTTCGGGTAAAAGGTGACTGTAAGCCTGTCGAAGGGACTCGGCAATAATTTGCTTCTGGAGAGTTGGTATTATGAATAAAAGGATTATTTATCGCCGTCTTGGGGCGGGGCTTGTTGCCTGCGTTTTGATTTTCGGTTTTACATCCTGTTCGGGGCATAAGGAGGCCAAAGTAGAAATGGAAAGAGACCATGTTATCATCAATAAGCTTCAACATGCCGAACGCTATTACAATATGCACCCGGCGTTCGAAAAGGCGTTTGCGTTCCTGAGGCAGGATGGATTGGCCGAGCTTCCGGCCGACCGCTATGAAATCGACGGCGACCGTTTGTTCTGCATGATCAGCAAAGGCCCCGGCCGGAGCCGCACCGAAGCGAAACTGGAAGCGCACCGCAAGTACGTTGATATCCAATACGTCATAGCCGGGACGGACGAGATGGGCTTCAAGCCCACCGGCGACTGCAAATTGACGGATACAAGCTATGACGCGGATAAGGACATCGAGTTTTTCAAGGACAAGCCCGATAACTGGACACCGGTGCCCGCCGGCTCGTTCGTCATCTTCTTCCCGCAGGATGCTCATGCCCCGCTCGTAAGCAGCGGAGAAATCCACAAAGTTGTATTGAAGATTGCCGCCGAATAAAAATCAAATAAGAGGCACATAAAAGGCACATAAAAGGCACCCGGCAATGAATTACCGGGCTAAATATGGGGGAAATTCGGCTGGGCAAATTCTTCGTGATATTTTCGAGCGGCCCGGTCGTAAGCCTTCGCGGCGTCAATTTCATCGCCGAAGTAGCCGAGGTGGTGGGTCTTGTGGTCGCAGGTTACCTGGGCGGCCCATTTTTTGTTTCGTTTGTGCCAGTGGACGCCTTTGAATTTTGAGCTTTTGTGCCGGCTGGCGCGGAGGTTCCGGCAGTTCTCGGCGAAAGTGCAGATGCGCAGGTTTTCTTTGCGGTTGTTCAGCCCGTTATGGTCGATGTGGTCCACGACCAGATGGTCCGGAGCATTCATAATTTGCCGGTGCATTTTGACGCTCTTGCCGCCGGCTTTTCGCACGGCGTAGAAATTCTTATCCGTTCCCTCCGCGAACCAGGTATATCGGCTCAGCCACAGGTAGTCTTCGGCATCGACGACTGCGAACAGGCCGCGAGTCAAAGGTATAATACGCGGCCTGTCATCCTTCGGATTGGCGGAGCGGGATGGGTAGAAGTTCTCGCATTTCTGCCGCAGCGGGCGGATAGTCCACCTGCCGACGGAACCTTGTTTCTGCGGGCAAATCAGAACCGCCCTTCCCGAACCGGTGGCATACGTTGAAAAGCAACAATTATCACATCTTTTTTCATGGGCCATGAGTTATCCCCCCCCGTGGCTGGCTGAATTGTGTTAAATACATGGGGTAAATGTGTATTATTAAAGCTAAAACCCCATTTTAGGCGGTATTGTACCATAAAATCGCGATTTTGTCCAGAGGATTTTGCGAGCAGGTTTGGTTGAAAGTACCTTTTGTACGATTTTTGGCGATGGGCATTGACATAAATGAGCAGGCCTGATAAAATTCAGATTTTGGTGGGGGTAGGCAATAATGATTCGCGGTGAGAGTAGCTCAGTTGGTTAGAGCACCGGATTGTGGATCCGGGGGTCGCGGGTTCGAATCCCGTCTTTCACCCTTTTGGAGAACATGGGGGACAGATGTCTGCCCGGCGTCCTGATCGTGGAGATAAGCTACAGTAGCGTCCCGGCAGTTGCCGGCAATCCGGAAAACGAAGAAGGAGAAATGCAATGAAGAAACACAATTCTTATTCAAACCCGCCGTTAACACTTGCCGCGCTGGCTCTTTTTTTGGCCGGCCTTGCGTATGCAACTACAAGCACAGGCGCAGAGCAAGCGTTGAATAAGCCGCCGAAAGGATTTGTCGCTCTGTTCAACGGCAAAGACCTGGCCGGCTGGAAAGGGCTTTTGAAAGGTCCGTACGACAACCCGTCAAAGCGGGCTTCGCTTACGCCCGACAAACTCAAGGAACTGCAAAAGGAGGCGGACGAAGACATGCGGGCGAACTGGAAGGTCGCCGATGGTGCGCTGGTATTCAGCGGCAAAGGACACAGCCTGTGCACGGCAAAAGACTACGGCGATTTCGAAATGCTCGTGGACTGGAAGATTCAGGCCGGCGGCGACAGCGGAATTTACCTGCGAGGCTCACCCCAGGTGCAGATATGGGATGTAGCGAACACGAACGTCGGCGCCCAGGTGGGCTCGGGCGGCTTATATAACAATCAGAATGGGCCGAGCAAGCCGTTGAAAATGGCGGACAAACCGGTCGGGCAGTGGAACAGGTTCCGCATCTTCATGGTCGGCGAGAAGGTGACTGTGTATCTTAACGATGTGCTGGTGGTCGATAACGTAGTGATGGATAACTACTGGGAGCGCGGCAAACCGATTTATCCGAACGGGCAAATCGAGCTTCAGTCGCACGGCAGCCTGCTGGAGTTCAGGAACGTATATCTTCGCGAAATAACGAATCTGCTCAACGATCAGGAAAATTCCGACGGATTCGAGCTGCTGTTCAACGGCAAAGACCTGACCGGCTGGGTCGGCAATAAGCAGAGCTACGTCGTCAAAGACGGCATTATGATTTGCGACCCATCTCTCGGGGGCAACGGGAATCTTTACACGGAAAAAGAGTACGGTGACTTTATCTTCAGGTTCGAGTTCAAGCTCACGCCCGGCGCCAACAACGGCCTTGGAATTCGCACGCCGAGGGGCGTCAATGCGGCATATAACGGGATGGAATTGCAGATACTCGATAACACCGCGGACAAGTATAAGGATCTTCAAGATTACCAGTATCACGGCTCAATTTACGGTGTCGTCCCGGCCAAGCGAGGGTATCTTAAACCCGTGGGTGACTGGAATTACCAGGAGGTCATCGCCAGGGGCAAGCGAATCACCGTCAAGCTCAACGGTACGACCATTGTCGATGCCGACATCGAGAAAGCAAGCACACCCAAAACGATGGATGGAAATGAACATCCGGGGCTGAAACGGGACAAGGGTTTTATCGCTTTTTGCGGTCACGATGACAAGCTGGCGTTTCGCAGCCTGAGAATCAGGCCGCTCGATTAGACAGCAACAACTCGCATACAATAATAAGGAAAGACAATGAGCAGCAAAAGAATCAGCAAGACAACGAACTTAACCCGCAGGGATTTCCTGAAAGGCTCGGCCCTCGCGGCAGGAGCTGCTATCGCCTGGCCGACTATTGTTCCTTCATCGGTCTTCGGCGCCGATACCCCGAGCAACCGCATCACGATCGGCTGCATCGGTACCGGAGGCCAGGGCAGCAGCAATATGAGGGGATTCAATGCAAAGTCCGGCTGCCAGGTGGTGGCTGTGTGTGATGTCGACGCCGGCCATAGAGAAAGTGCCCGCAAGACAGTTGGGCTCGATCCGAAGTCATGCTATAACGATTTCCGCGAGGTGCTGGCCCGAAACGATATCGACGCGGTCTCTATCGCCGCACCCGATCACTGGCATGTCCCGACGTCCATAGCCGCGGTGCGGACGGGCAAGGATGTGTTTTGTGAAAAACCGCTGACTTTGACTATCGCCGAAGGCCGGACTCTCGTCAACGAAGTAAAACGTTACGGCCGGGTCTTCCAGACGGGCTCCCAGCAGCGCTCCGGCAGCGAGTTCCGCAAGGCCTGCGAGCTGGTCGTCAACGGGCGGATAGGCAAACTGCACACAATGAGAGTGGGAATCTCGGGAAACAACAGAAAGTGCGAGCCGACCTGGATACCCGAGCCGGTGCCGGAAGGTTTCGACTATGATTTGTGGCTGGGGCCCGCTCCGTGGGAGCCTTACCATACCCAGAGATGTCACTATCAGTTCCGCTTCATACTCGAATACTCCGGCGGGCAAATGACCAACTGGGGGGCGCACCATCTGGATATAGCCCAGTGGGGCAACCAGTCCGACGATACCGGGCCGGTGGAAATCCGCGGCAAAGGCGAGTTCCCCAAGACCGGTCTGTTCACTACGGCATTAAACGCGGAAGTTGAGTACACATACGCCAGCGGCGTTAAAATGTTCCTGAGCAAAGGTGGCGGCACGCGATTCGAGGGCACCGAAGGATCGATTTACGTCAATCGCGGCAAACTCGAAGCTGAGCCTGTATCGCTTTTGACGTCGGTCATCGGGCCCGATGAGATTCATCTGTACGATAGCCGGGACCACAAGCAGAATTTCCTCGATTGCATCAAGAGCCGGAAAGACCCGATCTGCAACGCCGAAATCGGACATCGTTCCAGCACGGTCTGTCACCTGGGTAACATAGCAATGCTGCTTGACAGGCCGCTAAAGTGGGACCCGCAGGCCGAGCGATTCATCGGCGACGACGAAGCCAACAGAATGACCTGGCGCCCCAGAAGAGCGCCCTGGAGATTGTGAAATTTGTAGGGTGGGCAACTCGTTTGCCCACGCTGTTAATTTAATGTAATCGGAAATAAATGGTTAACGATAAACATTGTATGATGTTGTATTAGCATGAGCAACAGTCAATCACTTAGAAGAAAATGGCGAAGGTGGTGCCGGGCAATTGAAGATGACCTTCTGGATCAATATAAGTACGACAAATTAATATATGAAGGTTATATCGAAATAATTGAATCAAATAAAACCATCCAGTCTCCGGCGGATTTCCATAATTGGTGTTGTCAAAACTATGGGAATTCTTTGCTCTTATATATTAGAAAACTTTCAGACAAAAACTCACGTTCATATAGCATAAGAAAACTTGTTGGAGATATAGCAGAGAACCATCGTCTGGTCACAAAATATGCATGTTTACGTTGTTATCAAGGTCACCATAGACAGGACGTTTTGGATTACTGGGACAAAAATATTGGAAGCAATTGCAAATTTCTTCCAAAGGCTAAGCCTTTGAAGGATATTAAGAAGATTAAATCTTTGACCACAAAGCCAATCAATATTGTTAATAAATCAGTTGCTCATTTTGATAGAACTAATCGAATAAGGACCATTGAATTTGAGGAAGCAGATAAAATCATTTTTAAACTTGTAGAGATTCTACATTTCTACAGCGTTTTGATCGGAGAAGAAATCGCCTGTGACACAGGCAATTGTGATATTGATAACGATTGGAAATCGATCTTTAATAGAGCATGGGCAGGCAAGCTCTACCGTTGGGGTACATAGGACTGCGGGTGACTTTATCTAGTTTATCCCACCCTAAGGTGTCCTATGGTGGATGACAGTGCGAACCGGTTAGTATGAGTAAATATAATATCGATAATGTGAGGTTTGTTATGAGTTGGACAAAATTGGTTGCTGCACTGTTGACGATTAATTTGATAGGAAGCATTGCCTGTGGGGCGGGATTCTCATGGAAGGATACGGAGGGCAAATACCTGGACCTGCTGTATGACGGGCGGAAGGTGACGCGGTATATGTACGATTCCGACGAGTCGAGCGAGCAGCGGATATTTGAGACATACAAAGTGTTTCATCACGTTTTCGATGAGAAGGGCAACAATTTGCTGACGAACGGGCCGGATGGGGAGAATCCGTATACCAAAAGCGTTAAGTATCCGCATCATCGCGGAATCTTTATCGGCTGGAACAAACTGCAGTTCGAAGGCAAGTCGTATGATACATGGCATATGACGAAAGGCGTCAGGCAGGTCCATCAGAAATTCCTGGAGAAAAAAGCGGATGCGGTAAAGGCGACTTCGACGGCGCTGATTCACTGGAAGAACGGCGATGGTGTAGTAATGGTAGAGGAAAAGCGGACGACCACAGTGTACCGGCCGGGCAATGGAACAATTGTGCAACTGGACTTCGAGACGGAGATGAAAGCTCCCAACGGCGAAGTTTACCTCAACGGCGATCCGGAGCACGCAGGTTTTCAGTACCGGCCTCATGACGATGTTGCTAAGGGGCCGGCGGACGTGAAGGCAAAGTATCTGTTCCATAAGGACCGGATCGATCCGAAAAAGGACACAGATCTGCCGTGGGTTACGCTGGAGTACGAGCTGAACGGCAAACAGTACAGCGTTCTGTACATGAGCGATCCGGCGAATCCGAATTCCGATGCGGTTTATTCGGCTTATCGTGATTACGGGCGATTCGGGGAGTTCTTCAAACATACGATTCCTGCAGGACAAACGCTAAAGCTGCGGTATCGTATCCGGGTGAGCGAAGGATCGCTGCCGGATCGCAAGACGCTGGCGAAGCAATATGCCGCGTTCACAAAGAATTAACCAGCTACCTTTGCAGTTAGCATGGTGCATGGATCGAAGAGATCATGCGAAAATCGATTGGTAAGATAAAATTATTGCTGTGGCTGACTGTTTTACCGGCTGTGCTTATCCGTCCTGCGGAGGCGACGTGGGAGTCACTCCGGCATGAGCCCGCCGAGTGGCTGCTGGATGCGAAGTTCGGAATATATACACACTGGGGAGTGTACAGCGTGCCAGCATTTCAGACGGAGTGGTACGCCAAGCGGATGTACGAGGCCGGCTCCGGCGTCAATAAGCATCACATAAAAACTTACGGCGACCCGAAGCAGTTCGGCTACCATAAGCTTGTGCCGCTGTTCAAGGCCGAAAAGTGGGACCCGGCCGAGTGGGCGCAGTTGATGAAAGCCACCGGGGCCAGATACGCGGGAATGGCGGTTGTACATCACGACGGTTTTCTGCTGTGGGACAGTGACGTGAACCGCTGGAACGCAAAGAACATGGGGCCCAAACGCGACTGCTACGGCGACTACGTCAAAGCCCTGCGCGACGAGGGACTCAGGACCATCGCCACGTTCCATCATATTCGCACGTTCAACTGGTACCTGCCGGGCGTCGGCGGCATGGGCGGCGCAATCCGGCCGGACCTGGCCGAGAAGATAAAATCCAGCGGATGGGACCTGACAAATCCGGAGTACGGCGACCTGTACTGGAACGAGCTGGCAGGATGCAGGTACGAGGACTTCCTGACCGAATGGCAGGCGAAGGTGCGCGAGGTGGTTGATAAATACCGGCCGGACGTGCTATGGTTCGACGGCGGCAGTTTCCGCCAGGGCGACTCCGAGCAGATTGTGCTGAACCTGCTGGCGCACTATCACAACCGCGCCGCCGGCTGGGGCAAGAGCGTCGAAGTGCTCAACAAGCTGCCCGTGACGGGTCAGTTCAATTTCCCCGCCGAATACGGCATCCTGACGTTCGAGGAGGGCCGCGACCGGCTGGGACGCGTGGAGCGGCCCTGGATCGACGACATGAAGATCAGCGACCGGGCATGGTGTTACGTTGAGGGACAGAAGTACAAGAGCGCCAATGAGATAATCGACGGGCTGGCCGACCGGGTGGCCCGGGGCGGCGGGCTGCTGCTCAACTTCTCGCCCAGGGCCGACGGTACCGTGCCGGACGAGCAGAAGGCCTCGATGTTAGCAGTGGGACGGTGGCTCAAAACAAACGGAGAGGCCATCTTCGCCACCAGACCCTAGAAAGTGTCCGGCGAGGGCGATGAAACGAAACTGCGCGCGAGAGGGTGGAAGTTCGGTGATTGCGACGCCTCGGACGTTCGGTTTACACGCAGCAAGGACGGACGCTTTCTCTATGCGATTGTACTTGGCTATCCGAAGGACGGGCAAGTAAAAATCCGCACGCTGGGCGAGCAAACGGTCATCGCGGACGGAGGCATCAGGCGGGTGACACTTCTCGGACACGATGAACCGCTCTCCTGGAAGCGCGATGCGGTCGCGTTGGATGTCGAGCTGCCCGAAGGTGTCGACCAAAATCAGCCGGCCTACGCATTGAAGATCGAGCCTGCCGGCAAGCTCTCTATGGACTAATCGTGCGTAATTCAACTACAGCGTCCGGTTGCGGTTTGCCAATCGTATTTTTTTACCGGGACCATCCGGGAAGCGAAATCGTCGCCTGGTAGTTCGAGTAGTTGTAGAGCGGATTGCGCTGCGGCTTGTAGAGCCGGCCCTGCTTAGGGTTGTCGTCCTGCGTGTAAACCCAGAGTTCGTACGGGTCCCACACCACCACCTCGTCGCGGCAGTCACCCGTGACATCCAGCACCGCATTGCACTGGTAAGGATGACCGTCGGCCGGGAATCGTACTACCCGCCGTCCCCGGCCGTCGTACATTCCGCCTTCGGTCACGTCCGGCGACAGTACGAAGAACTCTTCGCTCTTTCCCGTCCAGTTGATCGGAAGACACATGCTGCCGTATTGGACCGGCTCGAAATCGTAATACAAATCGCCGTCCGAATCGAAGTATTGGATGATGCCCTGGTTGCCCCAGAAATTGATGGTCACGATCTCGAGCCCGGGCAAATCGTCCCGGAAATTCGCCAGCGCCGGATTCTGTACATGACCGAAAAAGTGATGCTTGAGCACGTTGCCTTTGAGGTCTGTAAAGAAGGCCCCTGCGTCACTGGCAGCGTAAAAAATGGTTGGTTCGGTATTCTCCTTAAACTTCACTACGGCGACACCGTCCGCGTGGTCCTCCATCGTGCCGTCCAGCGACCACAGCTTTGTCCCATCGTCATCGAACATCGAATAGCCGACGGCAACTTCGTCCCTGCCGTCATTATCGATATCGTAAGCGAAAGGATAGTGCCCCGTCGTGCATTTGCCCGTCCACATTACGTCGAATTTATCGTTCATCGCCCAGATGTGATTGTAACGGTCCTTGAAAATCATGTCACGGTCCTGCCCGAGTCCCCGCAGGTCGCAGAAGAAAAGCGAATCTCCCAGGATGCGCGGGAAAATGTTGTGCTCACCGTGATCGCCCGGCGGCCTCAACGGCGTCGGCTTGCTGTACTTCACCTCGCCCGTCGAACCGTCGGCGGCGATGATTTCCTGGTTCATGCAGTAGACCACCTCGTTTTTCCCGTCCCCGTCAATGTCGTGGATCTGAAAGCCCACGTCATTCGTCAGGTGGTTCTTCCACGAGTCCGGCCTGCCCTTCTGCCAGAGCACCTTCCCATCCAGGTTCACCGCCGTGATGCAGCTCAGCTCGCTGTTGCGGTCCTTTGGCCCGTGATGAATCACCTGCCCGAACAGAATATCGATCTCGCCGTCATTGTCCAGATCGCCGAACCGAAGGTTACGCCCCACGCCATATTCTTTAATGGCAAATTTCTTGCACACTACCGGCTCAGGGTTGGCCGCCTGGAGTTTCGCTTCTTCCTTTTCCTTCGCAGCGACGCATTTTTCGATGCGCTTTATTTCTTCGGCGCTCGCCGTGACCTTCACCGAGCTGAACTTCGCCGGAACATCCGCTGTCAGCGCCACCTTCCCTTCCACAAAAGTCGGATCCTTAGCTTCCAGGACTACACTTTCGCCGAACTGAGCCCGGATTCGGTTGCTCTCGATGCGAATCGTTGCCGTGAGAAATTCACCGGTCTTCCAGGCGAATTCCCGCTCGGCCAGGATCTTCTCATAGGGTTTTCGATAAGCAACGCCATGATTGACCACCTTTAAGATCGCTTTCGGGCCTTTGACGCCGAAAAAGTAGTAGCACCGGTCGTTGCGATAGCGAAACGCCACGCCGCTCTGTCCCCGGTCTGATTGGGGGCAAAAGCGCACCGAAACAGTGTAGTCCCTCCAGAACTCGCCGCCCTGTGTTACCGTGCACACCATAGGGTGTGATTGTTTCCACTTGTTATAGATCGTCTGCGAGAGCATCGCGTCACCGTCTTGTTCGATCACCCACCAGGCTCGCTGCTCGGGCGTGCCCGATGTGAAACAGGAGACAACCCAGTTGCCCTGGGGCGCCGTTTCGCGAACATAGTGGTATTCTGCATGAGCGCCGATGACGCCAGCCGAGAACATGCCCGGCCGCAATCCGCTGAAATCATCATCGAGCAATACCGCCGGTCCGCCAGGCGCCGCTCCGGAAAGAACAGTCAAAGCCCACATGATTTCCATCAAAACAACTATCCCGCTCGTTCCACGCATCCTGCATCTCCTTCTCATGTTCATTCTCTCTTAGACAACCTCCACGTTATCCTTCGCGTCCCTCAGCGGAACTGGTGGCCTTTGAACCTTTTTTCTTTATCGAGCACTTCGCCGATGAGATTCTCGGTGTGCGACTGCTTTGCATAGGCCTTCATTTTCTCCAGGATATCGGGGTGTTTATCCGCTATGTTGTTCTGCTCGCCTATGTCCTTGTCGAGATCGTACAGCTCGAACGGTTTGTTTTTCGCCGGCTTGATGGCCTTGTAATTGCCCATACGCACTGCGACCTGCTGCTGGTGTTCCCAGTACAGGAATTCGTGCATTTGCTGTTTACGGCCGGCGGCATCCTCGCCCAAGAGCGTCGGGACGATCGATATTCCATCGATATTCTCAGGGGGGCTGGCTCCGGCAAGCTCCGTCAAAGTCGGCATGACATCGGGGAAATACCATAGGTGGTCGCTGACTACGCCGGGCTTGATTCTGCCGGGCCAGCGGACAATCATCGGGATACGCAGACCGCCTTCGTACAAATTCCCTTTTTGTCCTCGAAAGTGCCTGTTGGGATCGAAGAAATTATTGAACCCTCCCCTGCCGCCGTTATCGCCGCAGACGAAGACAATCGTGTTGTCTTCAATTTTGAGCTGTTTAAGCAAAGCGAGAATCTCCCCGATCTGCCGGTCAACCATTTTCACCATCGCAGCGTAAACTTTCACATCGTCCGGCCTCTTTTGGTCCGCGCCCCAGGGCTTGTCTTTGAAGTAAAGCCAGGCAGGCTCATCTTCCGGAATTCCCCACCGGCCGTGCGGCGGTGTCCACGCGCAGTAGCAGAAAAACGGCTCGTTCCTGTGCTCGCAAATAAACTTTACGGACTCATTGAAGATCAGGTAATGCGAGAATTGTTTTCCCTTGTAGTAGTCGCCCGTGTTGCCCTCGAGGGGCACTTTCTCGCCGTTTCGAACGAGGTAGTTGGGGAAGAACGAGTGGGCGTGGGTCTGGTTGTAGTAGCCATAGAAAATATCGAATCCGTGCCGCTCTGGAACACCGGTCGTGCCGCGGTCGCCGCAGCCCCATTTGCCGAATCCGCCGGCGGCATAGCCGGCACGCTTGAGAACCTCGGCAACGGTGACATCCTCGGCGCGCATCGGCCAGACCTGGCTGTTTTTGCGAACGGTGCAGTGACCCGTGTGCCGGCCCGTCATCAGTGCGCAGCGGGTCGGAGCGCATACCGGCCCGCCTGCCAGGGCCTGCGTAAAGCGCATACCTTCGGCGGCCATCTTATCGATGTTCGGAGTTTCGAGGTGCTTGTTGCCCATGCAGGACAACTCAAAGTAGCCAAGCTCGTCTATCATTATATAAACGATGTTCGGCTTTTTGCTTTTCTCGCTTTGCTTCGGCGTTTGAGCATAAGCCGGCATGGCAAATGCCGCCGCTCCGAAGCTCACGACTTTTAGAAAATCACGACGTTTCATACCTTCTCCAATATTAAATGTGGATAACTTTTATTCCTGCGAGCCGGCAGTACGCTTTGAATGGAATTTCGAGGTCGCCGTATATGAAAAGCTGGTGGAAGCCTTTTGTGTCGCGTGCGTCGGCGACATCGTCCAGCTCAAGCTCGACCGAAGTCCGGCAGCCGCCCGCCGGCGGAGTCTCGATGTTGCGAATCATACGACCGGTGCCGAGGATTATGGATTCGGGACCCTGGAATTTCATGACCGTCACCTTCTGGCCTTCGCGCCAGAGCACCTGCGGCGCAACGCCGGTATTGGATTCCGAGTGGCTTCGCAATATCAGAGGAGCCGGCGGTTTGTCGAAACCGTCGAGCTTCGTCGGACACGAGCAGTGCGCGCCCATCAGCGTGTTGTTAACGGTATTCGGCGCCGGGTCCTGCATGAAGCCGGGCCTGTCGAACAGCAGGCTCGTCAGCCGCAGTGAGTTCGCGGAGTTCCACTCGGCCTCGCAGGCGCCTACAGAGCCTTCGTCGTTGAGCCGCAGCCAGGCCATGCACGGCGGAGCGGGAATCAGCCGGCTCTCGACCAGTGGCAGGCAATCCAGCGATATGCCCTGGCACTTCTCGGCGGCCATGATGCGCCTGGCCACCACGTAATTCTTCACGGAATTCATAATGTCACGCTGTGTCGGCTCGACGATTTTCTTCGCCTGTTTCGTGTAGAAATCGGCGAGGGCGCGGACTTCGTCGCTGTCCTCGACCTTCCGGAATTCCTCCGGGTAGCGCCTGCGGGGGACATAGTGCAGCGTCGTGCCGATGACGTCGAGTTTTTGGTCTCGCTCATTATCACCCTGGACGATACACATGCGGGTATGCTCCATATCCCAGATCGTCCGGAGCATTCTGACGCCGAAATTCAGCCACTCGATGTCCTGGGTGGCGGCGACATAAACGCCGGGAATATCCCGCGTGCCCTGCAGGTGACTGGTGAAGGACGTCCCCATGGGGCTAAAGACAATAGTCGGGATTTTACCCCGATCTTTGGCAATCTTGTTGATGTGAGGCCATGATTGATTCAGGCTCATACTGACTACGATAAGACCGTTCGGGGGCCGGGACTTGAGCTGCGAAAGACAGGTATTGACGGCGTTTTCATCGGCGAGAGGTTCGGGCCTGATGTCAAGCTGAACGTTGAACTTCTGGGCGGCGGAATTCAGCACTTGCGTATAGTGACGCTGGCGCTCGCCTATGTCGTAGGCCGCGCCGGGCCAGCCCATCCAGTAGCCTTTGACGTCCGGGCGCACAAACACAACGCCGACAACAGGCTTGCCGGAGGTTCTCGGCTCGGCAGCGAACAAAGACGAGGCGAAATCGAACAGCCCCGTATTCACGGCCGCCGCCAGAGCGCCGGCACCGGTGAGGAAACTGCGACGATTCAGCATAAAGGGACAACCGGCCTTAGCACAGGTTTTATTTGTCTTGGTCATGATTTTTTCTCCTTGAAATGAAAAATGAAGTATGCCCTCATTCGTTCTTGCTCTTCTTCTTCCTTTTTCTTGCTGCTCTTGCGGCGGGTCTGCCTGCCGCCCTGGCGGCAGGATCGTACTGCGGATTCTTTTCGGCGGGAATCGGGGCGTCAACGCTCTTGCGCCACTCCATGAGCGTGCGGTGCAGCTCTTCGGCCTTGTCCGGCATCGTTCCGGCAAGATCGTTTTTCTCGCCGAGGTCGTCCTTGAGATTGTACAGCTCGATTTTGCCTTCTTCGAAAAATTCTATCAGCTTCCAGTCGCCCTGCCGGACAGCGCCGGCGGGCGTCGTGCGCCACGGCCACTGTTTCTCGTTGTAAGCCTCAAGGTACGCCGGGAAATGCCAGAAAATCGCCTTGCGATTCAGAGTCCCTTTGCCCCTGAGCAGCGGGACTATGCTCAGACCGTCGAGAATATGTCCCGAAGGCTGCGGAACGCCGGCCATCTCCAGCATTGTCGGGTAGAAATCGATGCCGATCACAGGCTCTTCGCAAACGCCGCCGGATTTGGTGACTCCGGGCCAGCGTACAATCATCGGCACGCGTATGCCGCCTTCGTAGAGCATTCCCTTCGAGCCTCGCAGCGGGACCATCGAAGTGGCGTTGGCATAGCCGCCGTTATCGGAGAAGAAAAATACCACGGTGTTGTCCCTCAACTCCAGTTCATCGAGTTTTGCCATGAGCCTGCCTACGCTCTGATCGACGCTCTCGATCATCGCCGCGTAGGTCGGATTATTGTGAGCATCCGCAGGCTCTTTCTTTTTGTACTTTTCGATGAGCTTCTCTTTGGCCTGGATCGGCGTGTGCACGGCATGGTGCGGCAGATATAAAAAGAAAGGCCTGCTCTTGTTGGCCTCGATGAACTTTATCGCCTCGTCGGTCAGCCGGTCGGTCAGGTATTCGCCTTCTTTGCTGAAATGGCCGCTGTGCTTGCGCTCGAACGCGACATCGAAGCCCCGGTCGACAGGCCGGTACGGCGCTTTGCTGCCCAGGTGCCATTTGCCGATGCACGCCGAGGTGTAACCGCCCTGCCTGAGCGCTTCGGGAATCGTGACGACTTTGGAATCGAGATTCGTCTTGTTCGGCGTCGGGATGAGTTTTCGCAATTTTGACTGGCCGCGCTCGGATGTCCCGACCGTATAAATGCCGTGCCGGGGCGTGTACTGGCCGGATATAAGGCATGCACGAGTCGGCGCGCAGTTCGGTGCGTTGGAGTAGGCGTTCGTGAAGATGACCCCTTCGCCGGCAAGCTTGTCGATATTGGGCGTTTCATAATACCGGCTGCCCATGAAGCCCAAATCTTTCCAGCCCATATCGTCGATGAAGATGAAAACGAAATTGGGCTTTTTCTTCGGCGACGATTGAGTTGCATTCCCAGCCTGTCCCGGCATCGCCAGCGACACAGCGCCAAGACTGATAGATTTCAAAAAGTCACGACGTTTCATCATAGTTTACTCCATCCTTATCTTCTTCTATGCCGTTACCGCCCCCTACTGTCACGGCAGAGGCCAGTTCTCCGATGGCGTCCGGGCCGTCTTCATACACTCTTCGATCTTCGCGACGATTCCCGGATGCCGGACGGCAACGTTATTCTTTTCACCTATATCGTTTTTTAGATTGTAAAGCTCGATCGGCCCATCGGGATTCTTGGCGACATTTTGCCGAATGCCTTTCCAGTCGCCCATCCGCACGGCCTGTCTTTTGCCCTGCTCGTGAAATTCCCAGTAGAGAAATTCATGCTCGCGCTGCTCGCCGGGCCGGCCCAGGAGGGTCGGAACCATAGAGATGCCGTCAATGCCTTCCGGAGCTTTTACGCCAACCAGCTCGCAGCAGGTGGGCAGGAAATCCCAGAACGCCGAGACATGATTACTGACCGAGCCGGCTTTTATCCTGCCCGGCCAGCGTGCAATCATCGGCACGCGAATGCCGCCCTCGTACAGGGCGCGCTTGTAAGCCTGCAGCGGACCCGAACTGTTAAAGAACGTCGGATCAGCTCCGCCTTCCTTGTGCGGGCCGTTGTCGCTGGTGAACATAACCAGTGTATCATTATCGAGCCCAAGCTCTTTGAGCTTCGCCATCAGCCTGCCGACGTCGCCATCCATCCGCGTTATCATGGCGGCGTGACCTTTCTGCGGCTCGGGCCAGTCCTTATCGGCGTACGGTTCGAGCGAGGGCACTTCCATCCCCTTATTCCCCGCTTCGTTGTTCGCGTGCGGAATCGTAAGGGCCAGGTAAAGGAAGAACGGATTGTCCCTGTTCTTCTCCACGAAGTCTAAAGCTTCTTCAGCGAACAAATCGTGCGAATATTCCACGCGTTTTGTCGCAACCCCGCCCGGCGGGTTTACATCCCGGACCTCGTTCTTCAGCTCGACCTTTTCTTCATTGCGCCAGAGGTAGTTAGGATAGTAATTGTGAGCGTGCCTCTGGTTGAGATAGCCGAACCAGTAATCGAAGCCCTGCCTGTTGGGGACACCGGTACTATCAGGCTCGCCGAGGCCCCACTTGCCGATTATCCCGGTGGAGTAGCCAGCCTGTTTCAGCAGCTCGGCTACGGTCACATCCGAAGGCCGTAGCGGCACGCGGGCGTTGCCGCGGATAAGAGCATGGCCCGTATGGAGACCGGTCATCAGGCAGCATCGCGAAGGAGCGCAGACCGTGCTGCCGGCATAGTGGTCGGTGAAGCGCATTCCTTCTTCCGCCATTTTGTCGATATTCGGCGTTTTGATTATCTTCTGTCCGTAGCAGCCCAGGTCGCCATAGCCCAAATCGTCGGCCAGAATGTAAATAATGTTCGGCCGGTTCTTTCGTGCTCCCGCCATCCGGCCCGTGCCGGCACAGCCCGGCAGCAGACAGGACGCTCCCGCAGAAGCCGCGGCGACACCCATCATCTTCATGAATTCTCGTCTTGTTTTTTCGCTCATAATCGCTCCTGTTCATCAAAATTAAGATACCGCAGTATAAGAAGCACCTCAAAAGGTGTCAATCGTCAAAAAAACAGGAGATTCAGACTGGAGCATGGATGCTACGTTCGGACCAGGCTCGTAAGACCCACGAGGAACAGAGTCATCAACACCCAGCCGCAAGCGGTCTCAATCCACAGCCACGCCAGAAGCACTCCACCGTTATAGAGTGGCGTCAAGGCTGATTGCCCAGGTTCATAGATGCGATTTGCATTCGGGAGCCAGTATTTGACCTGATGGAGGTCAACCAAGGGAACGAATACATCGATCGAATAAACCAGGGAGTTGAACACTGGATGTGTCTCTGAAATCCGCCGGCTCGCGTCACCAGGGTCCGGGATACCGGACTTGTCTTCAGTGTAAGCGGACTCAGTCGGCGGCGTCATCAGACCGTGCGAATACCCCTTTTTGAAAAAGACCGAACCGAAAAGAATCAGCACTACAGCTAAGGGAATCGCCAGCCAGGGTTTGTGCCCATAGCCAATGAGTGGGCCGAAAAACCGGTACCAGCACTTCTCCGTAAAAGTCAGCTTCGTTTTCGATCGCTTCGCTTTGTCTTTGTTCTTTGCAACGAGTACATCCCTGGCGCCAGCACCTTCCCCGCTCTCTCGAAGCACCTTAGCCAACTGCTCATAGGGCTGAGGCCAAAAGCCCTGCTGGAGCCGCAGCCATTTTATCCGCACCTTAGGATCTCTGGGAGATTCGTGAGAAATTTCCTTATATTCCAAGCCGTGCAGAACGAGATGCTTTGGAGCCGGCCAGCCGTCTTTTTTGTCATGAAGTGTGCCAATCTTAGCAGTATCAAGGTCGAGCGTCATCTGCCCCGGCGAATCGACATCCCTTAGCGAAAAGTACCCATCAATTGTCGCCCCGACAAAGGACACAATTCCTTCTGCTCTGAAGCCAGTACTAAGGTAAACTCCTCCCGATACCTTCAGTTCATCGGCGATGAGAGCCTTCCCCCCTGTATTGATGAATTGGCCTTCCATACAATCGAGGTTTACGCCTATTGTGGCGCCAAACAGACGCACTTGGCCCTCAGCCTTGAAGCCTTTATTCATGAAGACACTGCCCCTCACATCCAGCCCATCAGCTACGAGTGCCTCTGTACTCTCATTGATAAACCGTCCGTTGCCACAGTCGAGGCTGCCGCCTATTGTCGCACCAAACAAACGCACCTCGCCCTCAGCCTTGAAGCCGTCACGAAGAAAAACGCTTCCACCTATCTTCAATCCATCGCCGCCGAGGGCTTTCCCGCCCTTATTGATGAACTGGCCGTTGTCACAATCAAGGTTTCCGCCGATCCCGGCACCAAGCAGACGAACCTCGCCCTCGGCCCTGAACCCGTTATGAAGGTAAACAGGACCGTTCACCTTCAATCCATCGGCGGAAATCGGGCCGGTGTGCGTCCCGGACATATTCAACGCGACTATTTGGGCATACCGAAAGTTGATCTCTGCCGTGAATTTGCATTGCTCGAAATACAAAGGCAATGGGACTTTGGCAAACATAAGGTCGAATTGTTCATCGATGCGAGCTCCTTTTATGTGAATGCCACGGTGGGTGACGAACTGCGAGGCCTGCTTATTGGTACAAAGCCATGCAATACGAGACGCCCGGAGGACACGGTTAGGCGCCCACTCGCCGGCGTTGGCCGGATCGTCAGCCTTTTGGTCTCCTGTGCTATAGTCCGCAATACCACCATTGGCAGTTTCTCGAAACAGCTTTTCTTCGGCTTCTGTCAACTCGTCGAATTTCTCTTTGGCTAACTTAAGCAAATCTGCTGCGGCATCCATTATAGATCTCGCTCCAATTATTTATGCCTTTGACAATCTTTGCTCTTCTGCCTATATCAAACGAAGTATCAGCGAGTTATCGAAAGGGCAACGGAAAATCTCACAGAACTATCTTAACAACTGTCCGAAGCGCTCCGCAAGGACAAAATCTCATCCAACTAATTATACATAAAATATACTGTCGCCGTACAATCCCTGTCGACGCTGACGCGTACCCAATGAGCCGAGAAGCCATCCGGGAATTCGTGATGCACGTAGCCTTTGGCCGGTACGCTAAAGGATGCGTATGTCTTCCATGTTCCATTACCCAAGAAGTCAACCTCAACCGTGAACGACACTTGCCGGTCTGATTCGTGAGCAAGATGCACAACTTTCTTATCGAAACCGGTCATCAGGAACGGGTCCGAAACCGTGCCGGCTTTTACGGGCGTCTCCCACCACGGCCCGCCCCAGCCGGCGGGCTTGCCCATCGACCAGAGCTCGTCGATATTGCCGAACCACAGGCCCGACTGCGGCTGGCCCTCGTCGTGGTCGATCTGGTCGCTGGCCATCACGAACAATCCGCGCCAGTGGCAGAAATCGGGAACGACGCGGAGATGGCTGCAAATCGGACGGATGCCCCAAATCCTGCCCTCGTAAGAAAGTGCAGGCAGCTCGTAAAACATTCCGTGAACGTCCATCAATAATCTTTCCGTCACGGCGTGACGTATCCGCATCCATTCGGTATTCCAGGCGTGGTCCCAGGTGTGGCTGGCCTTGGGAAGCAGATAGCGCTGCCACTTGCCCTTAACGAGCGCGCGAAGCACGACAGACGATTTCGTCCAGCCGGTCGCGTAGATCGTGTTACCTCCATAGGAATCGCCCGAGGCATTGCCGCCGACACCGACGAAGGGATTGCGCTCGATGATTGTCCACTTTTTGCCGTCCCATTCGGCCAATCGTCCGGCGTCTCTCCGGCCTGAGAATTCCTTCTCATCGTACGTATTGTTCGCCACGACGACGCGGCCCTGCGCGCTGTAGGCGCCTTTGAAATGTTCTTTGGCGTTCTTTATTTCGAGCTCCTTGACCAGATTGAACAGCAGCTTCGATTCGAGGGTCCGCACATCCACTTCCCAGAACCGCCCTTCCATGCCGAGGAAATATACCTTGTTATTCGGGTCGGTCAGGTGTGACACCGTGGCGGTCAGGCGGTATTTCTTGAGCGATTCGATCGTTCGGACGTTGCCCCCGGCGTCAATCGCGTGCGGCCCGATGAACGCCTGGCCGGACGGCCAGTGCGCCATACGATTAGCGAACGTGCCCGTCACCGCGGCCGGGTGACGCCGCATCGTCATATCTTCGCCGATTTCATAAAGCCCGAGTCCTTCGCCCCGGATGTGTGCTACGTATCCGACGGCCCACAGCTTCTCGGCCCAGGGAATCAGCGCGCCGATGCCGGCCTCCGAGTCGCTGCCTGTCCCTTTTGCCATTACGGTCAGATTCGGAAACACGCCGTTAACCTGAACCGGAGGTCCTTCGACGCCCGCATTCTCTGCCGAGGCCGTACAGACAGCCATTATCAACAGCACAACCATGACCGGATAACTGCAATGTTTCGGCCGGATAAATACGCCCTTATGTCTTTTTGAAAATTGCAATGTGGTGTATTGTTTCATGATAATTTCCTTCCATAAATAACTTGAAGTCTCTCCTTAAATATTGCGCCCAATCGTGTATGTCAATAATGAAAAATACCCGATAAAAGAAAGTAATCAGATAAATTCACCATGAGAAGAAAAGTAGAGACGCAAAAACCTCGGGCGTGCTAAACTTATACTATTCTATATGGCAGGAATGGTTGAATGAATCTCGAAAATGTCCCTGAGACAGGGGATTGAATAAGCCGAAAGTCGTACACACAAAAAAGCTCAAATGCTAATTTTTCTCTCCGTTATTGGCCGATGCCTTCCGGCCTGCACCCTGGCAGCTCTCACAATTACATACTCCAACCTGCCTTAGATGGGAAGTCCCGGCAAGTTTCTTGGTCTCGACCAGCTTCGCTCCCTTGGTCTCCATTTTGCGAAGCGCCAGTTTTGCTTCTTTCTTGTTATGTGTACCTACTGCATCAACTATAATGGTGACTTTTTTACCTCTCTGGAGCAATCCAAGTGCGGTCATCTTAACGGCGCCTTCGAGGCTGGCACCGACCAGAATGAACTCATTGGCGCGCACTTCGCTCAGCAGCCTGTCAATTCGGGGCTCATCAAACGGGTCAACGCAACGCTTGTGCAGGATGATCTGCCTGTGCTGCCGGAGCATATCCCTTGGCAAATCAGTGCTACCGTCCGCTGCAAAAGTTATCCTGTCTTTAAACAGCGTGTAAGGTATCTTTTTTTGACCATCTGTGCCGTCGATGCAGTAGCCGATGGTACTTTCGCCGTTGTTGTCGGGATATACCTCGGCAGTGGAGATGATAGGGATATTCTGAGACCTCGCCCAGGCCATTACCCTGCGAATATGCGCCAGAACTCTCCTGTGGTTCCTTATACAGGCTTTGCCCCCCGCTAACAGAAAGTCTTTTTGCGTATCGATATCGATGAGGATTTGTTTCCGGCGTGATTTGACCAACTGTAGAATCATTTTCCAGACTTCCTTCCATGGCATCTGCGATTCTGTCCTATAATGAATACGCATCAGCCAACAATTGAGTTCACAGCCTCTTATCGAACAGTCCCGGCATGCACTTTAATAGCAATAAGACTGGAAAAAAGTTTCAAACTTCACTAAAATGCCCGTTTTGAGGTATAATGGAGTCTGCCGATGCTCGTTACTATTTTGATGTGTGTTGTTTAGAACGGATTTGACGAATGCCCCGAATCTTACAGGACTATCACGGAATTTCGCTGAAAGCCGAAGATCTGGACGGCAAAATTGATTTTGTCCGGATTTTCGGACGTCCCGGCCCGGTCCATATCGAAATCGGTGCCGGCAAAGGAACCTTCCTGCTCGGCCAGGCCGGGGCCCAGCCCGGTGACAACTTCCTCGGCATCGAATGGGCGCGCAAATACTATCGTTACGCCGTCGATCGAATCGGCAGGTGGGGCCTGACAAACGTACGGATAATCCGCACCGATGCCGCCGAGTTTCTGGCCGATTCGGTGCCGGACGGCTCGGTCGATTGTTTCCACATCTACTTCCCCGACCCCTGGCCCAAGAAACGTCACCACAAAAGACGCTTTGTCTGCCCGGCCAACCTGGAGCATCTGATCCGCTGCCTGAAGACGGCCGGACAATTACATATTGCGACCGACCACGTAGATTACTTCGAGCAGATAAAGACGGTTTTAGCCGCACGGAGTGATGCGCTCGATGAAATCGATTTTGTCCGTCCCGCCGGAGCCGAATCCGGAGAATGGGTAGGCACAAATTTCGAACGAAAATACATCAAAGACCAGAGACCAATCTACACCATCGCCGCAAGAAAAATATAATTATTCCGCAATAGTTTCTCTATAACTACAATGCCCCCGCCAAATATTATTTTGCCAACTGGAAGTTGTCCTCGCCTACCAGCTTGGTAGGGTGTGCATTGCACACCTTAATAAGCTCCCCGAATAAGTGCCCCTCGCGTAAATACTCCACCACAAAATATAGGAAACGGTGTGCGGTGCACACCCTACCGACTGAATGCTCTGGCCTTGCGAAGAATAAAATCAGCTTTCCAACCAGATAAGCTGTCAATAATATTGAACATTGAGTTTTTGGCGAATGCACCTCGAACCGCTTCAAGACTGACGTAGTAATCCTCACCCAAAGATTCGACAAACCTAAGAAGCTGTTTTTCGGTAGGAGCTATCACTATGTCAAAATCTTTTGTGGCTCTGGGCCGGCCATGATAACTGCTGCCGAAAGAACCGGAAATCATATAGGGAATTGAACAACCGTCCAAGACCTTGATAAGCTTCTTCAAAAAATCATCCTGGCTTGTCATGATCGCGTTTCAGTTCCTTTGAGCATTTGCCTGTACAGCTTATCTCTGATCATAAGCCGAAGAACTTCCAGTCTGATCTTCTTCTCATCGAAATCCGGATGGCGATGCCTGACTCCAGCCTCAACAATACGGCGAAGGTTATCGCTCATCTCAAACTCCATCCTGGCGCGTACATGCGGCCCAAGTCTCCGCAGAATCTCAAATTCCTTTCTCGCAGCCTCAAGAGTTGTGTCTGAAGGTATTCCGTTCATCTTTTTTGCAACCACACAGTTTCTGTTTCCTAAAGCCAGATCCTTCGCTTCGCTCAGGATGGCGGACTTCTGGATTTCCGCTTTCGCGGAAATGACAGTATTGTCGGTCATCGTGCCAACTGGAAGTTTTCCTCGCCTACCAACTGGCGCATCTTCCGGCAGAAATCGAGGTCGGGATTGACGCTCAGCTCCTTGTCGGCGGCGGCGTAGACTTTGCCTTTGGGGGTTCGCACGGCGACATAAACGGGACTTTTGCCCTTGTGGTGCCGGCAGATGCTCTTTATCATCGCCACCTTTTCCCTGGTGACCTCCCCTGCATCGAGTCCTATATTGACCTTGGCGGCCAATTTCTCTCTGACATCTTCAAGGCGTATCAACTCGGCGGCCAGAACGTTGGGCCGTTCCCTTCTGTAATCGAGTTTTCCCCTTACAAAAACGACAGCATCCTGCACCAGGACATCGCTGAATTCATTCAGCACATCGGGGAACATTACCACTTCGACCTGCCCCTGCAAATCCTCAAGTGTAAAGACTGCCATTTTCGAGCCGGCGTTTCGCCCCGTCTTTGTCAGGTTGAATCTGATCTTCGTTATCATCCCGCCGATGACGATTTGCTTTTCGCCGTTGGCCTCGGCTAATTGGGAGCTGTTGTGCGTGGAATAAATATTTATCGTTTCGGCATGATGGCTGAGCGGATTGCTGGTGACATAAAATCCGAGGACTTCCTTTTCAAAGGCTAACATCTGCGGCTCGGGCCAGGGCGCGACGTCCGGCAGACGTTTATGGTCCTTTGAGTAATCATTTCCCCCGGCCATCTGGCCGAAGAAATTCATTTGTCCGGCTTGTTTGTCCGCCTGCAAGCCCGCTCCGCTCTCCATCGCTCTTTCGAGGCCTGCCATCATCTGGGCCCGGCCTCCGCCGAGATTATCGAAGGCACCGGCCTTGATCAGTGCCTCAATGACCTGCTTATTGGCGGCTCTTAAATCCACATTCTCGCAGAAATGGAAGAGACTCTGGAACCTGCCGACTTCTTTTCGAGCGGCGATAATCTGCTCGACCGCCTTTTCACCAACGCCCTTTACGGCGGCCAGCCCGAAACGAATGACACCAGCATTCTTTTGCCCATCTTCCTGCTGCTCATAGAGCGGCGTGAAATCAACTCCGCTCTCGTTAATATCGGGAGCCAATACTTCGATGCCCATCTGCACGCACTCGGCGATATAATCGACAATCTTCTCGGTGTTGTCCATTTCGTAGGTTAAAAGAGCAGCCATAAATTCGACAGGCCAATGGGCTTTCATATAAGCCGTCTGGTATGCGATAAAAGCATAGCGAGTCGAATGGCTCTTGTTGAAACCATAGCCGGCAAATCGCTCGATCAGCTCGAAAATCTGCTCGGCCTGCCCGGCGCTCAGCCCTTTATCGACGCAGCCGGCGATGAATCGTTCCCGCTCCTTGGCGATGGTCTTGGCTTTCTTTTTGCTTATGGCCTTGATAAGGGTATAAGCCTCCCGCAGCGGAATGTCACCCAGCCGGTTGCAAATCCGCATAACCTGCTCCTGGTAGATCATAATGCCGTATGTCTCTTGCAGAATCTCCGTCATAATCGGGTGCGGCAGGCCCCATTTGGCACCGTGCTTGCGGTCGATGTAATCCGGAATAAGGATCATCGGCCCCGGGCGATAGAGCGCGTTGGCGGCGATCAAATCTTCGATCCTGTCGGGCTTCATCTTCATCAGCAGGTTCTGCATCCCGCCGGACTCGAACTGGAAAATACCTTTCGTATTGCCCGCCGAAAAAAGTTCAAAAACCTTCGCATCGGTAATATCGAGTTTCTCGAGGTCGATTTCTTTTCCCTGGACATCTTTGACGAGTTGGCAGGCCAGCTCCAGAACACTGAGAGTTTTCAGGCCCAGAAAGTCCATCTTCAGCAGGCCGACCTTCTCGACCATCGGCCCTTCGAACTGGGTCACAATGTCATCGGAGCTCGGCGATTTATACAAGGGCACGAAATTAGTCAGCGGCTCATCGGCAATGACAACGCCGGCAGCGTGCACCGACGCGTGACGTGCAAGACCTTCGAGCTTTTTGCCGATGTCGATGACCTTTCTGGTCTCCTCGCTCTGTTTGTAGGCGGCTTCCAGCTCGGGTTCGGTCTTCAAAGCCTTTTCAAGCGTCATATCAAGAGAGAACGGCACAAGTTTCGCCAGTCTGTCGGCTTCACCCAGCGGCACGCCGAGCACCCTGCAGATGTCACGGATAACAGCGCGGGCCTTCATCGTTCCGAAAGTGATAATCTGCGCGACGTGCCCGTATTTCTGCCGGACGTAATCGATGATCATTGCACGGTGGGCCTGACAGATATCAATGTCGATATCGGGCATCTCGTTACGGTGCGGGTCCATGAACCGCTCGAAGAGCAGATCGTAGTGAATCGGGTCAACGTCACACAGGCCGAGGCAGTATCCGACCAGCGTACCTACGCCGCTGCCCCTGGCACCGATGGGAATCTTGTTTTCATGTGCATACTTGCAGAAATCCCAGACGATTAAAAAGTAGCTGGCGAAGCCTTTCGATTCGATGACGTTCAGCTCCCTGTCGAGCCTGGCCTTGATCTCGTCGGTAATCTCGCCGTAGCGCTCTTTTGCCCCTTCGTAGCACAAGTCGGTGAGGAATTGCTCCGGCGTCAAATCATTCGGCGGCTCGAAACGAGGAGCGTGACGCGTTTTAAAATCAAGCTCGACATTGCAGCGATCGGCGATTGCCAGAGTATTGTCGCAGGCCTCGGCCGTCCCGGCAAAAAGCTTGCGCATTTCACCGGGACTCTTAAAATAAATGTCGGATGGATAAATCATTCGGTCGGGATCATCGAACTTCTTGCCGGTGCTTATTGCACAAAGACAATTGTGGGCCTCATGATCGTCCTGTTCGAGAAAATGCACATCGTTCGTCGCCACCAGGCCAAGGCCCATCTTCTTCGCCAGGTCAATCAATCCCTCTCGGAGACTCGGGTCGTCACCTTCATGATTCTGTATCTCGATAAAAAACCTGTCGGGCCCGAATATCTTTAGATAACTTTCCGCCGTAAGGCGTGCCGCTTTTTCATCGCCGTTGGCGATATTCGCCGCAACCTGGCCTTTTATACAAGCTGAAGTGCAGATCAGGCCTTCGTTAAACTCAGCCAGGATTTCCTTGTCGATTCTCGGGCGATAATAAAAGCCCTCCAGATAACCTGCGCTTGCCAATTTCAGCAGATTTTGATAGCCGGCATTGTTTTGGGCCAGAAGAATCAGGTGGTACGCCGCATCGGAGATGCTGGTTTTCGTCCTGTCGAACCGGCTGCCCGGCGCAATATAAGCCTCGACGCCGAGCACGGGTTTAATATGAGCGGCGAGAGCCTTTGTATAAAATTCAACGGCACCGAACATATTGCCGTGGTCGGTAACCGCCACAGCCTCCATTTCGAGCTTCTTACAACGCTTGAGCAGCTTATCGTATTTTATAGCTCCATCCAGCAGCGAATACTGACTATGCAAATGAAGATGCGTAAATCCTTTACTTGACATAATTTATATCGTCATCCCTAAGAGCATCGCTTGTCCCCCTTGAAATCCATTTTAAACCTGCAGGCATTTTAGCTGCAATCGAATTATTATGCAATATAAAGCTCGGGCCGGGAGATTAAAATAAAGGTTCAACTGCAAAAAGTTCTTGTCAAGAGTTCTCAGGCCTGTTATAAGGTGGGCCGAAAAATTTGGATAGGCCAGGGGAGCGGAAGGCCGGGTGTTTGGCCGGAAGCTGAGAAATGACCCTATGAACCTGCTCGGGATAATGCCCGCGAAGGAAGGCGGAAAAAAGTAAAAAGGCATAATAAGAATCAATTTTCGATTCGGTAATTTTTACTTTAAACTTTTTAAGCACTCTTTTGCAGGGGTGCTTTTTGTTTTTGGCAAAAGAATGATATTAAGATAAGCTATTTGCTCATCACAAATGAAAGGAAACGAAAGTGATAGAGACAGAAATTACCAGAGTCATCACGCAGGAATATAACAGGAAGCTCCTGGAGCATCTTGAAAATGACGTTGTTATCGTCGGAGCCGGGCCGGCGGGCCTTACGGCGGGCTACTATCTTGCCAAGGCCGGATACCGGACCGCCCTGCTCGAAAGAAAGCTCTCGACGGGCGGCGGAATCTGGGGCGGGGCCGCCGGCTATAACGTCGTCGTCACGCAGAGCAGCGAGATTCCGGACCAGTTCGAGATGACCTCGAAAAAGCAGAAGGGCCTGTACATATACGACTCGATCGAATTCGCAACCGCCCTGGCGTTTAAGGCCAAGAAGGCGGGGCTGGAAATATTCAACCTTACCGAGGCCGAAGATGTCATCATTAAGACCGACGCCGTAGAAGGTGTGGTCGTCAATCATTCGGCCATCACAATCGCCAAGCTGCACGTCGATCCGTTCTGCATCTCTTCGAAATACGTTATCGATTCGACGGGCCATCCCGCCGAAGTCGTGAACATGCTGCTAAAGAGAAAGCCGAAACTCCTGCCGCAGGGGATCCAGGAGAGCTTCATGGACGTCGAGGCCGCCGAGGCCGGCGTCGTCGACAAGACCGGCGAGATATTCCCGGGTCTTTACGTTGCCGGAATGTCGGTCTGTGCCGTGTACGGCCTGCCGAGAATGGGGCCGATTTTCGGCGGAATGCTCGAATCCGGAAAAAAAGTCGCCGAGCTGATCGATGAAAGATTGCAGTCTTCCAACGCGTAAAGAGTGCCTGGCCATCCTGGCCGAATATCACGTTCCGCCACACATCGTAAGCCACAGCCGGGCCGTGGCGAAACTGGCCGTCTTTCTTGCGAAAAGGCTCAACGAAAATGGTGCAGCGGTTGATGTCACTCTCCTGGACAGGGCCTGCCTGCTGCACGACCTATTGAGGGTCCTTGACTTCAAAGAATCAGACTACAACCGGTTCGAGCGGACCCTGCCGGACGAAGAAAAACCAAAATGGCAAAGGCTGCGAGCAAAATACAAGGCAAGCTCCCACGAAGATGCCGCTTATGACATATTGAAGGAGAAATATCCGGCACTTGCTTTGACAATAAAGCGGCACCGATACATGGCCCTGCTGGATGAAAAAGATAAGCCGGATACATGGGAAGAAAAGCTGCTTTATTACGCCGACATGAGAGTGATGCACGATAAAATCGTGCCGTTAAAGCAAAGGCTCGCCGAAGGTCACAAAAGAAACATCCACATGCACGGCTCGGCCGCCCAAAGCAAAATCAACACCGCCAAAGTCGACCCGTTGATTTACGAAATGGAAAAGAAATCTTCGAAAAGATCGGACTCGATCCGCTCGAAGTAACAGATGAATTTATCGACTCGTATTGAGTTCTCGACAATCCTTCAAATAGACAACGCAATACGTGTTCAGCCGGAGTCTGGCATTCACGACCATCCCCAAAGCCTGCGGCTTTGAGGCTGCCACCCTTTCTACATCAATTCAATTGTGTGGCAGCCTCATCCCGATTGTCGTTATCGGGGAGGATTAGGGTCACATCTTTTTTTACAACTTATTTATATGCAAGTAATGAAGTGCATGGGCAGACCACAGTCCGATGGACTCTCCCGGAAGGGACGCCTTATGGTACTTACAGAGGACGCCTTGCGGCGGAAACCTGCCCATCCTACACGCTAAATAGTATCTGTTGCGGAAAGCGAGGAACCACAATGTCACCTTTGCGAAAGTAGGGGTCCAGAGCGAAAAAACTGGATTCCCGCTTCCGCGGGAATGACAAACACTGTTTCCGCAACAAGAACTAAATAGCGGTGACAACGTTTTTTTTTTTCAATATATAGCTCGTAGTCCTTTTGATTAGTCAAAAGGACTACGAGACTTGAGAAGACAGCACCTGATAAATTACAACCGACTATACTTATTCAATGTATGCTCTTCACGATACGCAAGGGGCGGATTGGGATCATATCTTTTTTTACAGCTTATTTATTGGCACGTTTTGCAGACAGTTTTATCATCCTTCAAAACGTTGTCAGATCATACTCTATCTCTAATCGGAGCTTGTGTTCAGCTTCCTCCTGGGCCGGATTAAGAATTGTTCAGACAGGATTGACAGAATTAAAATTAATTGACATTGCGTGATCATTGAATTATAATATTTCGTATGAAATCACTAAAACAAAATGTTGAACAAATGATCCAAAACCTTCCGGATGATATCACGTTGGAAGACATCCAATATCACCTGTATGTGTTAGATAAAATCCAGAAGGGCCAGCAAGCTATACGCGACGGCAAAGGGATCTCTCACGAAGAGGCTAAAGCCAGGTTATCCAAATGGATTTCAAACTGATCTGGTCACCTCAGGCGATTGAAGATATTAAAGCAATCGCAGAGTACATTGCCCGCGACTCAAGCATTTATGCGGAATCAACCGTTGAGCGAATATTTCAGGCTCCCGAGAAGCTGATAAAATTCCCCAAACTCGGCCGTGTCGTGCCGGAGAAGAACGACGAAGCCATCCGTGAAATATTCATATTCCAGTATCGAATTATTTACGAGATTCTCGCATCTGAAATACACGTCCTTACCGTTGTGCACGGGAAAAGGATCATTGAAGATATGATCTAATCGGGGAAAAGGGGGCAATGCCATGTAATCCGAACCGCATGGGCAGTCCACAGTCCTACGAACTCTCCCGGAAGTACCGACAGGCACGCCTTGCGGCGGGACGCCTTATGGTGCTTACGGAGGACACCTCGCGGCGGAAACCTGCCCTTTCTACACACTAAATAGCGGTCACAATGTTTATTTCCAATATATAGCTCGTAGTCCTTTTGATTAGTCAAAAGGACTACGAGCCTTGAGACAATAGGGCCTGATTAATTGCTTCCGGCTATGCTTGTCCGCTGGATGCTCTACAGAATACGCAATGCGAACCAGTATACAGCGGCGAGTCACGAAGATTTTTTGGGATTTCACTTGATATTTAACATTTAATTTAGTACATTACATAACTAAATTCGTATATCGTATGTAGTATGCTTGTCCTGAGCGAAGCCGAAGGACCGAATTTTGAATTTTGAATTGAGAAGGGAGCAATATAGAAATAAAAAGGCAAAAGTAAAAAGGCAAAAATGAAAGTAAATCCGGAGTTTCTCAGGAGGGGCTATTTGAAAAAACAAAGCCAATTTGCAAAAGGGCAGAATGAGTTTAAGTGTCTATATGAAAGGGGATTATGAAGAATTATACGCTTTCAAGCGGCGAGAAAACAAAGCCAATTCAAAGCCAATCTCAAACAGAATCAGGACCTTTTGCTTATGGCGCAAGAGATTGCCACAGCCCTTCGGGCCTCGCAATGACATCAATATCTCTGATCCTCTGTGCCTTTGTGGCTATGGCCCTATTTGAAAAAACAAAGCCAATTTCCAAAGAGGCAAAGTGAGCATAAGTGTCTATATGAAAGGGTATTATGAAGAAAAGACGGCGGTTTTGGCTCAAAAAAACAAAGCCAATTCAAAGCCAAACAAAGCCAATCTGTATTCTCACGGCACGGGATTCTACCGAATCGGCGGGGTGTGGAACAGGGCGACGTTGGCGATTGTGGGGCAGAGGCGGGAGTCTAAGATTCTGATTCGTACTTTCTCTGCTGTGATGTCCGGGAATCGGCAGATTCTTTTGTAGCCTACGGTTTGGCCCTCGGCGACTTGGCGCCATTTGCCGTCTTTTTGCACATCGACGGCGAATTTTGCGATTCGCTGGCCGTAGCTGCGGAGTTGCTCCTGAAACATTATGACGTTGAAGGTTTTTTCGCCGGCCAGCGTGATCGTCAACTCGGCCTCGGTGGTCCAGTCGGGCGGCATCCAGCAGGTATTTGTGTCGCCGTCGAGGGCGTTGGCGGCTTTGAATGCCGGCCCGCTGGTAGCTGAGGCGTTTGCCCTGGCGCCGGCGGCGAGGTTGGTCTTGAACGTCTCGCTCAGATATTTGCCGACCTCGGTCAGCACATTGCAGTCGCGCTCGCTGAAAAGTCCGTCGCTGTTGGGCGGGATATTCAGCAGGAAGACCGAGTTGCCTCCGACGCAGTTGAACCAGACATCGAGGATTTGCCCGGTGGTCTTGACCTGCTGCTGCTCATCGCGCCAGAACCAGCCGTGGCGGATGGACGTATCGGTCTCGGCGGGATACCAGTGCAGGTAGCCGCCTTTGTCGAGAGTCTGCTGGAGTTTGTCGAGGCTGCCCAGGTCCTGAGCCGTCATATCGGGCCAGGTGAATTTGTCCGGCGGCGCATCGATGGGGATAACGCTCCACTCGGCGGCCCTTGCATTGCCGGCCTCGTTGCCGCACCACCGCAGATCGGGGCCTTTGCCGAATATGACCGCCCCGGGCTGAAGGGTGCGGATCAGCTCGTACCACTGCGCGTAAGTGTATTTCTGGCCGCCCTTGCGTTTCGGATGCGCACCGTCGAACCAGACCTCGTGGATCCGCCCGTACTCGGTGAGCAGTTCGAAGAGCTGGTTCATAAAATACTCGTTGTAATCGTCGGCGACGAATTTGAAGGTCCGCGTGTCCTTAAACGGGCGGCCCGGTACGGGGCGGGGAATCACGCGCTCGGAATATTCGCTGAGGTTGCCGTACAGGCCGGCGGGATTTTCGATCTGGTACAGATCGGCGGGTGATAAATATACGCCGACTTTCAGGCCGTACTTGCGGCAGGAATCGACCAGCTCGCGCAGGACGTCACCTTTGCCGTTTCGCCAGTTGCTCGAAGCGACCGAATGAGTCGTGTATCGCGTCTGCCACAGACAGAAGCCGTCGTGATGCTTGGCCGTGAGGATCACCTGTTTCATCCCCGCGGCCTTCATCATCCGGCACCACTGGTCGGTGTCGAGCTTTTCGGGATTGAAGATTTTCGGGTCTTCTTTGCCGGTGCCCCACTCGCGGCCGGTGAAGGTGTTGACGCCGAAGTGGACAAAGCCGATGAACTCAAGCTGCTGCCAGACGAGCTGCCGGGCCGAAGGCCGGACATCCACGGCTTTGCGAATGAGCTCTTTTCGTGCCGTTGCCTGGTCGCGCTCGACCATGTCATAGACGCGGACGTAATCGACCACGAAGTAATCGGGAAGGTTGGCCTTCGTTATGTCACCGCCCCACTTGCCGATTTCCTCGGTGAGTTTCGCGTACTGGGGCACCTGCGAGACGCCGCCGGCGCTGGTGCGCCAGGTTTCTTTGCCGTCGACGTAGAAAACGTATTGCTTGGGAGTCCAATGCAAAGCGAACGTATGAAAACCTTCACTGACGCCGGGGATTGTAATTTCCCCGCTACCTGCGCTTTTGTGCTCTTTGCCGTATCCGTCCCAGTGCAGGTTCTGCGTGATTTTGTCCTCGCGCCACGGCTTTTCCATAATGTCGATTTCCGTGCCGTCCCTGCCTTCGTCACCGACCTTACCTACGGTGTTGGCATGCATCCAGAACGCGGGCCAGTGACCTTCCTGCGTGGGGAACTTGCACCGGCAGACCCAGTAGCCGAACTTATGCTCGAACTTGCCCCTGGTGCGCAGCGCCCCGCTGGTGTATCGCTCGCCGTCCTTTTTCGTGCGGACGAGCAGGTTTCCTTTGCCGT
>Ga0307378_10001422_pt1 | contig 39130 bp, 35 predicted proteins | sample UN1MG_FD_202238 | JGI IMG/M metagenome (GOLD analysis project Ga0307378, IMG submission 202238) | Soil microbial communities from Risofladan, Vaasa, Finland - UN-1 | ecosystem: Environmental > Terrestrial > Soil > Coastal area > Acid sulfate soil | place: Finland: Risofladan, Vaasa | collected...
CTGGATCGCAACGAGGTTGCAACGAGGGTCAGCTTTCCAAATCAGTACAAACGCTGCCATTCGCAACATCATTGCAGCATCATGGAGAATACACCGTGCCCGGATTAGAGGGGCTTCGGGTCGATGTTGTTACTTGGGAAACAACCTACGCATCGATTTCGATGGGTTCGCGACCAGCAAACAGGCAGCCAGTCGCAGCAAGAATGCAACAAGACGGAACGCCAAAGTGACCCGGAAGAAATGGCCCTAATTGGCGGTTTTTACTTGCTCAGGGATGTGCCGAGAATACACAGGTTTTACACAGGTAGGGGTCACGGCTGCATTGAGCCAGCCAATTACAGCAAGGTTGAAACTAGAAAGTGTCCGAATCCTGATGAGTTCGCTCGATTTGTCGAACTAGGGCAAGGTTACGACAAGGCAGCCTGAAGACCGGTTCGGAAAAACGCCAGATTTCCTCAACATTCATATGAATATCTACTGTATCTCCTGATGTCTTACACAGAGAGAGAAGGGTGTATTATTGTATTGTAGTGGGTTTTCCGACCCCCTTTGCCTCATAGTATGCGGGTCCGAACTCATAGATCGGTGGGTCTGGGATGGGGCCTCTTTTTCCTCCCGGGTGAACGCAGGTGATTAGTCGGAGATTGACAAGCAAGTCGCGGCCCCCCCTAAACGCGTCGCGACCTATCCCGATCTTCGTCGCCATAGCTTCGGCAAGGATGAACTCTGTACGCAGACGCCAATGACATGCCGCGAGCCAAACGAGGAGCAGGCATGCATTTCCTTTTCGCCGGCCGTTGCAACCGGAAAGCAGCTCTAGGATTGGCACGTCGAGTTTGGCGAATTGACCGCCGTGACCGATGTTGTTGTCGCCAGATTCCTCATATGACCAAGCGCTATGTGCCTTCTTGACCACCTCCCATTCCCCGAGGGGTGGATCGCATTCCATGTTGAGAGTACGAGCCACGTCCAACAGGGCGTCGAGATCGTCACAATACGGTGCCGCTCTCATGCACTCACGGAAAAGCCAATCGTCGCGTTGTCCCTTCGGGATCGATTGTGAGGGGTTTCCGGGGGAGGTTTGAGGCGGCGGAAATCCGGGATTCAATCGCGGCAGTCGGGCGAGGATATCGGGGGACGCCTCACCTATCTCGAAGGTGTACTCGCCCCCGTTTTTCGGATTGATGGATGGCGGTGCGACCACAAAACCTCCGCGTCCTCGAAGATCGACCCCATCGACGACACCATTCCGAGTTCCTTCGCCGTTGTGCTGGTAATAAAGGTGATACCCACCACGCGGCGTCTTGGCGACTAAAGGCGTGTGGCCACATTCGGCAATCACTTGGTCCCGCTTTTCTGGCTTGTCGATATCGACAACCGTGAGGCCGCTTACAGCCCCAGTAACGATCCCGACATTTGCGTCTGGAAACTGGGAAATCCACTTTTCGATAACCCTATCATGTGGCAATTTATCGGAGAACGTGGACCACCGGACCAAAGGCGTCTTCCCATCCTCCTTGCCGCATGGAATCACGGAAAGTCCTAGACTGCGGTACTTCTGACCGCTGAGTGCGAGGGGGCCGAGAGCCATCTATCGCCCCTTCGGCGGATGCTTTTCGGGGAGAGATTCGATGATGGCCAGTTCCGTTGGGTCCACATCCCCGCATCGTTCGCGAATATTGCGCAGCAGGGACTCGCGATCAGTGCAGTAGGCACTACCTTCCCAGCCGCTGCTTTTGGCGCCGGCGGACCCCTTCTTGCGCTGCAGAATCCATTCTGGATGCCAGTGCGGGGGCGAATCGACGACACGCCAGCGGTCGTTGAGCTGAACGATGAGCCGAACCGACCTCTTGCTCGGAGGCGCGATGGGCTTATTGATCGTGCGCACCTAGTCGGGCAAGCGGGGCAACTGCCGATGGAATAGGGGCGTCTTCGGGGAGCCGTCCGCACAACCAGAAAGCTGGGCGGCTGACCTGGTTCCGACTTTCCTTTTTTTCGGTCCAATCAGATCGAAGCAGAGGAGAGTTCTTGCTGCCGGAATTTCGGGGATCTATTCTCGACACGTCGAAACCTTTTGATTCGCATCGCGGGTGAGACAATCGACCCCGGCTGGACGCTGGAACGTCCGCCGGGGTTTTCTGTGGGGAGGTGCAGGTCTTGCAGCTTCGCTTTGGACGCTGGCTGAGCAACTTCGATGCACCGGGGTTGTTGTTTTTCTATTCATCGATAGTCTGCCCAGTGTCGGTCGTGGATGTCCGCCGCGCCGTTTCTATGAAGGCGGACAGTACGGCGGGGTCGTAGCGCACGGCTGCGCCTATCTTCAAAAAACAGGGCGGCTTGCCGGCCCAGCGCCAGCGGCGCAGAGTTTTCACGCTAAGCCCGAGAATGCGTGCAGCCTCGCACTCGTTGATCAGCGCAGGAGATTGATTATTCATGAAGTTAACTCCGTCAAACTTGAACACATGGCGGCGCGGCGCCGCATGACGGAGGGGATTATGCGGGCGACTAAAGCAGTTGTCTTATGGCCAGAATTGCCATCGATGGGGTCCTATTTTGCTCCATAAATTTGACGGCTTTACGCACGGCGCGGTCCACGCCGCTGGCGTTTCCAAAGATCACTCCAAAAACCTCGGTGACGAAGTCGCGAAAGGGCCCATATTCGCCACCGTCATCTCCATAAAGATCGATGGGCCGGACGCGTCGGTGGGGTCTCTCACCTGTCGCCCAGGTAAAAATCTCGGCAAGCTCGCAGGCGGCCACACGTTTCTCCGTTTGACGTGGTCGCCCTGCTTTCGGCGAATGAAGCTCGTCCAATGCGGCGCTGGCGGCTTGCGCTGTCATCAGTGTAGCGGCCTCCGTTATTTTTAGATGTTTGAGACCTTCCGGCGCCTCGGTACTACGAAGAATGCGTGTCAGCGGTCCGTCGAGCTTATTATCGGGTGTCAGTTGTCGAGCCAGCGTGAGCCGGGCATCCTCATGAAGGGATGCGAGAGTTTCTTGCAACGCTGTTGCGAGCCCGTGAACCTTGTTCAGAGATAGTCGCATTTCTTCCCTTGAGGCTTTTCTGTCAAAGCCCATTCGCCATGAAGTCCATTCACGAATTAGACGCGGGAACTCGGCGCGTCGCTCTTCGTCAGCGAACCGGGGAAGGGTGCTCGCGATTTTCTCGACGTCGGCGTCGGTGAGGGCTTCATTGCCTTGCGACATAATATGTAGAAACTCACTCGGGAGCGTCCTGGACCAACTATCGAAACATTATCCTATCGGCGCCTAAGATTGGGTAGTGGAGGGACGTCTTCGCCATTGCCTTTCATGGCGGCATTGATACTTGACGCAACGGTTTCAGCTGCTCGCTTCAGCGGGTCCGATGCAAGATGAGCGTATCGCTGAGTAGTCTGGGCCTGTGTGTGACCGAGCATTTTCCCAATCATCGGAAGCGAAAGACCGGCGCCCGCACCGAAACTCGCGAAGGAATGCCGAAGATCGTGGATGCGAACGTCTTTTAGCCCCGCCCTCGCCCTTATCCGGAGCCAGGGCTTGCGTATGTTTACAAGATGGGTGCTCGGGTTCCGGCCCATAATCACATAGGGGTTTTGAGGTTCCTGGTCCATGCGGTTTAGTACTTCCAAAGCGGGTGCGCCAAGGTAGACAGTTTTTTGGCCTGTTTTGCTGTCAGGTAAGTTCAATCTGCTACGCTCCCAGTCTATGCTTTCCCAGCGCAAGGTCAGGATTTCTGAGAGACGGCAACCGGTAAATGCCAAGAGGCGAATGGCGGTGATGACGCTTGGACTCTCCGTTTGCGTTCGCTCGGCCTCCGCTAGGGCGGCGCCGAGTTGGGCGAATTCTTTGGCGGTTAGATAGCGCTCGAACTTTCGTTCGGGATTTTTCTCAATATGGCGGCAGGGGTTCGATCCATCCGGACGCAACTCCCATTTCTCAGCGAGATTGAACATCTTGCTGAGCAAGGCAATGGTCCGGTTCGCCGCGCCCGGCGTTTTCCGCATGGCGTAGTGCAACCTGGCCACGTCGGCCCGCGTCACAGATGAAACTCTCGTGCGCCCCAAGGCGGGAAGGATGTGAAGTCGAAGCAAGGTCCGGTCGGACGAGACGCTACGCGGTTTCTTTTTCGGCTCGGCGTGTTCTGACAAGTACCGTTCAGCCAAATCATCCATTGTAGGGGCGTTTCTATCCGCCTTGCGATTAGCGCTCACGTCGCTTCCGATACGAGCCTTGGACAGCCATTGGCGCGCAAGTTCTCGTGCTTCTTCGCAAGTCATGGGGTTGTGATCGCCGATCTTGGGGCGGCGTTGCTGGCCGTCGGGCGTTCGGTAATACACAAAATATACTCGCCGGCCTTTTGGGGTGATCTTGCAGCCGAATCCGCGCAGTTCGGTGTCCCAAAGAATGACGTCCTTGGCGCCGGGCCTGGCCGCTTCCACAACACGCTTGGTCAACTTCGCTTTCGGCATAATTGTTCATTTTGCAGGATTAAGGTGCAATAGCTAGGTAGCATATAAGTAGCGGTACACATCGCTGCAAGGCGCATCCTAGCGCAGGGGAGCGAGCGATTATGGTCATTAGAACAATAAAAAATAACACTTAATCTTGATTGGGGGTCGATGAGCAAATGGCAGCGAAATATCGATTCGCGGAATCATAATCCGCGTGTCGGGGGTTCAAGTCCCTCTCCCGCTACCACCATTGTCATCCTTTCGGCCTGGTCCATGGGTTTTCCATGGGCCAGGTTGAGGATGGCCGCGAACTGGCCAAACAAGCGAGCCCCATGCCGGCGGCAGACAACCGAGAACAATCGTTCGCATGGCGCTCTTCGTGCGCGCCAGGGTTCAGTGAATACCCGGTGGTGCGATGACCGCTCCACGAACCTCCGCTGACGTCGGCATATGAGCGGAATTCCCATGGCCAAGCAGATGCGGCTCGTGGGTGGCAGGCGGATATGCCCCCAAAACTCGGCTTTGTCGCGGTCGTCGGACGCCATCAATCGAACGTCGACCCGGTCGCCGTGGCAGCGCTGATCTGCCATGGCGCGAATTGACCGGGTGACAGCGTGAGCCTAGTTTGGCGCGAGCGACAAAAACAACAAAACCGCCAACGGCGCAGATTCCCGCGCGGCGAGTGGGGTCAGCCGGTCTCTCGCAGCGAGTAGGAATGCGAGCGGCGAGAAGGTGCCAGGGAGCGCGCGCGCATGCAATTCTGGTACGGCCTTGCCCAGCTCATCGGCGTCCATACGATCCTCGGCTTGTCGGCCTATGTGGTGCTGCAGACCGGCCAGGTGACCCTGGCCCAGGCGGGGTTTTTTTCCATCGGCGCTTATGTCTCGGCCATGCTCACAGCGGTCGCCGGCTGGCACCTCGTCCCCGCCCTCTTCGTCGGCGGCGCCACCGCCGCGACCATCGCCATTATCGTCGGCTTTCCAGCACTGCGGGTGAAGGGGCTGATGTTCGTGGTCGCGACGATCGCCTTCGGCGAGGCGGTGCGGCTGTTCTGGTTCAACTTTACCTCTCAGGTCCAGGAAGTCATCGTGGGCGTTGACCCGCAGGGCGGCTTGGGGTTCAACCAGATCCGTTTCTTCCCGGCCAATGGCTGGACCGATCTCGACCGTGCGATCTTCATCTGGGCGGTCATGGCGATCTTGATGGCCGGCGTCTGGTGGCTGGACCGTTCGCGCGCCGGGGCGGTGCTGCGCGCGGTCGGCGAGGACGACCTTGCAGCGCAGAGCGTCGGCGTCAACCTGACCGCAGTCAAGGTCACCGCCTTTGCCCTTGGCGGCTTCATCGCCGGGGTCGGCGGCACGCTTTATGCCCATTACACCACGCATATCGGCTTCAACAATTTCGGCATCGTATTGGCGATCTTTGCCATCGCATATCCGATCGTGGGCGGTCTGCACAACGTGTTCGGGACGCTGGCCGCGGTGATCTTCATTCAGGGCTTTCTGGTGGAGGGCCTCCGTTTCCTGGGCGATTGGCGAAATCTTCTTTTCGGCGTCCTGATCATCGTGGCGATGAATGTGAGCCCGCGCGGCTTCGTCAGCGTTTACCGCGGCCTGTCGCTCTACTGGCGGCGCCGGGTCTATGGCGGCGCCATTTTCACCGTGGTGCTGATCCTGTCCGGCGAGGCGGCGGGTGACGCGGTCGTCGCCTTGGTTGACGGGCTGCTCGGCCGCAGCGGGCTGCAATACAACCACCTGGCCTGGATCGTCTTCCTCGTGGCGATGGCCGCATGGAGCTGGCGCGGCGGGATCGAGCTGACCCGGATGATACCGGCCGGCCGGCAACGCCTCTCCGGCATGCTCCGCGAAGCGCTTGGCCAAACAGCGGCGCGGCGACCTCGCCGCACGGCGTGACGGCGCGCCTGAGGAAGCCGCCGGGTCCGGCCCGCCAGCCGTAATTGACCGAGACCAACCGCCATACTAAGGTAGGATCAAATCTGAAAAGCGTGATCAAAAAACGCAAAAACCCGCGAATACCCGCAAAAACTGCGGGATTGCTACTACCTCTCGGGTTCCATCACGGACCGGGAGGCCAACGAGGGTGTTAGGGAGGAACTTAGATGAGAAAAGCGATCATTTTTGCGCCTGCCGTGGCGGCGATGGCGTTGCTCGGCGGCGTGCCGGGCGCGGTTTCTGCTGACCGGGAGGTTCATATTGCCGGCTTCGGCGCCAAGTCGGGCGTCGTCCGCTCGTTCGGCGTCAACACCGAGGCGATGATGCGCGCAGCGGCGGAGCAGATCAACAAGACCGGCGGCGTCAAGCTCGGTGATGGCAGTAAGGGCAAGGTCGTCGTCAGCTTCTTCGACGACCGCTGCAACGCCGAGGAAGGCATATCCGTGGTGCGCCGAATCGCCGGATCCAAAGCGATCGTTGCCGTTGGCCCAACCTGTTCGAACGTGGCCGAGCCGCTGTTCGGTATCTTGCAGAAGACGGTCGGCGACAAAAGTGATACAGGCCTCCAGATCGCGATCTTCACCGATACGGCGATCAAGGGCGGGCTGGCCAAGATATCCCAATGGGCGTTCCGCAACGTCCCCAACGAGAGCCAGATGTACCAGTCTCTCTTCAAGTGGCTCAAAGCAACGCATCCCAAGCTCACGACCGTCTATGGCGGGGTCGAGCAGGACTTCGCGCATTCGCGCTTCACCTGGCACAAGGTGATGAAGATCCGCGCGCCCGAGGCCGGCTACAAGGTGCTGGGCGAGGCCAAGTGGCTGCTGGCCGACACCAACTTCACGACGCAGGTGCGCCGCATGAAGAAGGCGAATGCCGACATCATCGCGATCTCGGCTCATCCCTTCACCACCTGCGGTGTGCTCAAGGAGATGAAGCGCCAGCGGGTCAAGTACAAGCTGTTGGTGGGCCTTACCAGCTCGTCGAGCATGGAGACCCTGCAGGGCTGCGCCAAGCAGGCCGAGGGCATCGTCATCCCGACCAGCTTCGCCCCCGTCACCCCGGCTGCCAAGAATGCGGCTAAGATGGGCGCGAAGTGGAAGGGCTCGGCCGATCTGCATAGCGCCGCGGCCTGGGAGAACATGATGGTCCTGAAGGGGGTCATCGAGAGCCAGGGCGTGATGGGCAAGCCCGACACCCTCAAGGCCGACCGTGCCAAGATCCGCGACGGGTTGGCCAAGCTGACCAAGACCAGTGGGCTGCTCGGCACCATCGAGCGCACCAAGGAGGGCGAGGCGATCAAGCCTTACCTCTATGTCCACGCCAAAAGCGGTGCGTGGGCCGTCTTGCACGATCCGGGGAAGTAATAGATCCCGTGGCAACGGGCGGGCCGTTTCGGCGGTCCGCCCGCGCGCCTTTTTTGGAGCGTGTGTAGACCAGCAGGGGGGCCGGTTGGTGAGTCAATTCCGCAAGTTCGGTGATCGCGGTAAAGCCGTGGGCGCGGGTGCCTAGATGTTTGGCGATGTCTCGCTATTGGACCTGCTGCAGGCGATAACCGACGGTCTGCTGTTCGGGGCCACTTACGCGATCATCGGCACCGGCTTTGCGCTGATCTTCGGCGTCATGCACAAGATCAATCTCGCCTATGCGGCGACGTCGATCGCGGGCGCCTATGTCAGCCTTGCCTTCGCCTCGCTGATCCCGCTGCCGGCTATCGTCGTTTTTCTGATCGCCGCCCTCGCCTCGGGCGCGGTCGGCTATCTGATCTATCTCACCTGTTTCCGCTTCATTCCCTCAGCCAGTCCGCTCGCCACGCTGATGGCGACGGTGGGTATGCTGATCCTGATCGACGAAGTCATCGTCCACGAAACCAACGGCATGCCCCAGCCCTACCCGGCGCTGTTCGACAACGTGATGATCGAGATCGGAAATTACGGCCTGCGCGGCGATCTCTTGTTCATCTTCGGGTTGTCGATCGTCGCCACGGTGGCGCTGGTCCTCTTCCTCTACCGCACCAGGCTCGGCGTGGCGACGCGCGCGGTCGCTCAGCAGCCCGTTGCGGCCCAGCTTTGCGGCATCAGCGTACCGCGCACCAATGGCATGACATTCATCATGTCGGGCTTATTGGGTGGGCTCGCCGGTGCCATGACGGGGGCTGCGGTGGGCACGCTCTCGCCGCTGCTCACATTACCGATTACGATAAAGGGGCTGATCGTGACCGTGATCGGCGGGCTCGGCAGCATTCCGGGCGCCATCATCGCCGGGCTATTGGTTGGCATGTTCGAGAACGTGGCGTTGGCGTTGCGCGACGTCCAGGAACGCGACCTTTACGTCATGCTGTTGCTGTTCCTCTTCCTGGCGGTTCGCCCGCGGGGCATCTTCGGCAAACACAGCACCCGCGACTGACCGGGCCAGGGATCGCGCGCATGCAATTCTGGTACGGCCTTGCCCAACTCGTTGGTGTCCATACGATCCTCGGCCTGTCCGCCTATGTCATCCTGCAGACCGGCCAGGTTTCAATGGCCCAGGCCGGGTTCCTTGCCATCGGCGCCTATGTCTCGGGCATGCTAACCGCAATGAGCGGTTGGCATATCGTCCCCGCGCTCCTGGTCGGCGGGGTCACAGCGGCGGTGATCGCCACCATCGTCGGCTTTCCGGCGCTGCGCGTGAAGGGGCTGATGTTCGTGGTGGCGACGATCGCCTTCGGCGAGGCGGTGCGCCTCTTCTGGTTCAACTTTACCTTCCAGGTCAAGCAAGGCGCGGAGATGGTTGGCCCGATCGGCGGGGAAGGCTTCAAGCAGATCCGGTACTTCCCGGCCAATGGCTGGACCGATCTCGACCGCGCGATCTTCATATTGGCGGTCATGGCGATCGTGATGGCCGGCGTTTGGTGGCTGGACCGTTCGCGCGCCGGAGCGGTGCTGCGCGCGGTTGGCGAGGACGACCTTGCAGCGCAGAGCGTCGGCGTCAACCTGACCGCGATCAAGGTCACCGCCTTTGCCATCAGCGGCTTCATCGCCGGGGTCGGCGGCGCGCTTTATTCGCACTATACGACCCATATCGAGCACCTCAATTTCGGTGTCGTGCTGGCGACCTTCGCCATCGCCTATCCGATCGTGGGCGGTCTGCACAATGTATTCGGGACGCTGGCCGCGGTGATCTTTATCCAGGGTTTTCTTGTCGAGGGGCTGCGTTTCCTGGGCGACTGGCGGAACTTGTTGTTCGGCTTCCTGATCGTGGTGGCGATGAATGTGAGCCCGCGCGGCTTCGTCAGCGTTTACCGCGAGCTCTCGACCTATTGGCGGCGCCGGGTCTATGGCGGCGCCATCTTTGTGATTGTCCTGATCCTGGCCGGCGAGATCATGGGCGGCGAGATCGTCGCCTTCGTCGAAGGGCTGCTCGGCGACACGGGCCTGGAATACAACCACATGGCCTGGGTCGCCTTCCTCGTCGTGATGGCCGCCTGGTCCTGGCGCGGTTTGGCCTCGCTGACCCGGATGATCCCCGCCGGCCTGCGGCGCCTTGCCGCCGTGTTTCGTCAGTCGCTCGGCTATTCGGCGGCGCGGCGGCCGCGCAAGGTTGCGTGACCGCGCCATGCTCGAGATCCAGGCTTTGACAAAAAACTTTGGCGGCGTCGTCGCCGTCGACACGCTCGACCTCACGGTGGAGGAGGGTGAGATCGTCGCCCTCATCGGGCCGAACGGCTCGGGCAAGAGCACCACCGTCAATCTGATCGCCGGCATCTTTCCCGCCACGTCGGGCAAGGTCACCTTCAAGGGCCGGGATGTGACCGATGCGCCGCCGCACCGCACACTGGAATGCGGGATCGCGCGGACTTTCCAGAATATCCGCCTCTTCAATGAGCTGTCTGTGTGGCAGAACCTGTGGGTCGCCCAGAACGCGCCTGACACCCGCAAATCGCAGAATTTCCTGAAGCGCTGGATGTCGGGATCGGCGGCGGCGCGGCGCTCGGTGGAGGAGGAGCTCGCCTTCGCCAACCTCGCCGACAAGCGCGACGAGCTGGCGGGCAACCTTGCTTTCGGCGAACAGCGGCGTTTGGAGCTCGCGCGCTCGCTCGCGGCCAAGCCCTCGCTGCTGCTGCTCGACGAACCTGCGGCGGGAATGAACCTGGAAGAGGTCAAGGCCCTCGACGGACGTCTCCGCACGCTCCAGGAACGCGGCATCACGATCCTCCTGGTGGAGCATGTGATGGGGCTTGTGATGGGCATTGCCGACCGCATCGCGGTGCTCAATTTCGGCCGCAAGATCGCCGAGGGGACGCCCGCCGAAGTCCAGGCCGACAAACTGGTCCGCGAGGCCTATCTCGGCACTACCGACAGTTCGACGTCGCAGGCGGTGCCCTGATGCTGGAGGTCAGGGATATCGTCACGACCTACGGCAAGATCGAGGCGCTGAAGGGCGTGAGCCTCTCGGTCAGCGAAGCAAAAATCACCTGTCTCCTGGGCCCCAACGGCGCCGGCAAGACCACGCTGATGATGACGGTGACCGGTATATTGCGCCCGCGCTCCGGCTCGATCAGCTTCAAGGGAGACGAGATCGCGGGTTTGCCGGCACCGCGTGTCGTGGAGCGCGGCATTTCGCTGGTTCCGGAAAACCGGCTGGTTTTCGCCGACATGACAGTGCTGGAGAACTTGTCCGCCGGCGCTTATCTGCGCACCCGCGAAAAGGCCGCGGTGGCCGAGGATCTGGAGCGCATGTTGACGCGCTTCCCGCGCCTGCGCGAACGCACCTCGCAGGCGGCGGGCACGCTCTCCGGCGGCGAACAGCAGATGCTCGCGGTCGCCCGTGCGCTGATGGCGCGGCCGGAGCTGCTTCTGATGGACGAGCCGTCGCTGGGTCTGGCGCCGATGATCGTGGAGGAAATCTTCGAGATCATCGTCGAGCTCAACGAGGACGGCACCTCGATCTTCCTGGTCGAGCAGAACGCGCATATGGCGCTCAAGGTCGCGCATCATTTCTACCTGATCGAGCAAGGCAAGGTGACGTTCGAGGGAACCCCCGGCGACGTGGCCGAGGACGAGGTCATCCAGCGCGCCTATCTCGGCGGCAGCGGTGCGGCCTGACAGCATCGACCACGCAGGATTTGGCGTTCGCTCTGCCGTCCCTCATACTTTAACAAGCTCAGAATGAGGGCCTTGTCCTGGATTCTTGATGGGCCAGTTCCTCGTCGACGAACGGCCTCATCCCGAGCTTGTCGAAGGACCGGGCCCTTTGCACCGGCCCCGCGCATTTGGCCCGGTACGAAGCGAGATGACCGATTTCATCCAGAACACCGTCGACGGGATCATGATCGGATCGCGCTATTCGCTGCTCGCCATCGGCTTTACGCTGATCTTCGGCATCATGCGCCGGCTCAATCTGTCCTACGGGCCCTCGATCATGCTGGGGGTCTTCACCGGCACGTTCTTGTTCGTCCAGTACCAGGCCGGCTGGTTCGTCGTCGCGGTAGCGACGCTGCTGGGCGCTGTGCTCGCGGGGATCTATGTCGAGCGCCTCTGCTTCTGGGCGATCCGCCAGGGCGCGGCGCTGGCCTCGATGGTATCGAGCTTTGCCATCTGGATGCAGCTTGAGGAGCTGACGACGCTCGTCTTTCCAAGCCGCACCTATGCCTTCCCGCCTCTGACCAGCGCGATGCCCTTCGAGGTCGCCGGCATCAACATCCAGGCCTCCTACCTCATCATGTTCGGCTTTGCCGTGGCGATCATGGTGGCGCTCAACTTCGTGCTTTATCGCACCCGCTTCGGGCTTGCCGTGCGAGCGGTCTCGGAGAACCCGCTCGCGGCGCGCTTCATGGGCGTCGGCACTGGGCGGGTCACCTTCCTGGCCTTCGCGCTGGCCTCGGCCATCGGAGGGGTCGCGGGCTATCTGATCGCCGCCAACGAGCAGCTGGTGACGCCGCTCTTCGGGCTCTGGGCGACGTTCAAGGGCATGATCGCGATGATGCTGGGCGGCATGGGCTCGGTCCCCGGCGCCATCCTCGGCGGCTTCCTGCTCGGCGTCGTGGAGCGACATGCTACCTGGTATCTTGGCATCGAGTACCGCGACATCGCCGCCTACGGCCTGCTTTTCGCCTTCCTGGTGCTGCGCCCGGGCGGCCTGTTGGGTCAGCGCCTCGCCGAGCGCGAGCGCCTCGCCCTGCGCCGGGTGTGATCGGCTATGGACGAGTTCACGATCCAGGTCCTCTCCAATATCGGGATGTTCTCCTTCATCGCGCTCAGCGCTTATCTGTTGCTGCTGACGGGCGAGATCTCCTTCGGCCAGCAGGCATTCTTTGCGATCAGCGCCTATGCCTCGGGCATCGCCACGGCGATGTGGGGCTGGGGCCTCGGGCTCGGTATCCTCTGGGGCGCGCTGGTTGCGGCGGGCGCGGCGTTTGTCCTCGCCTGGCCGACCTTGCGGCTGCGCGGGCTTTATTTCGCCATCGGCACGCTGATCTTCGCCGAGATGGTGCGCCTCATCTTCGAGGTCTTCACTTATCAGGTTGAGATCGACGGCGAGTTGGTCGGCCCCGACGGCTCCGACGGCTTCCGCGGCGTTCGCTACGCCTTCGAGAACGACATCTCGAACGTCCAGTACATGCTGCTGATCTATGCCTTGCTGGCGGCGGTGCTGGCCGGCTTCTTCCTGATCGGGCGTTCACGGCTCGGCGCGATCTTCCGCATGCTGGGCGAGGACGAGCTGTTGGCCGAGATGCAGGGCGTCAACCGCACCTTCTATAAGGTCCTGGCCACCGTGCTGGCCGGCTTCATCGCCGGCATCGGCGGCGCGCTCTACATCCACCTCAACACCTACGTTGAGCCCAAGATATTCAACGTCATGCTTGGCGTGCACAGTCTTGCCTACGGCCTGATCGGGGGGCTCGGCACCTCGCTGGGGCCGCTGCTCGGGGTGGCGATCGATATCGGGTTGCTCGAATCAATCCGCATCTTCACCGGCTACCGGATGATCGTCTTCGGCGGGCTGGTCGCTGTGCTGCTGATCGTGCGGCCGCGCGGCCTGCTCGACGAAGAGGTGGTCTATTGGCTGAAGTACCGGATGTGGCGCCGGCTTGCTCGCAACCTGCGCAGACGGCCTGATGTGACGCCACGCGAGGCGACCGATGCTGGCGATTGAGGGCCTCACCCAGCGCTTTGGCGGGTTGGAGGCGCTGGCCGGGATCGACTATGCGGTCGGGGGTGAGGGCGTCTTCGGGCTCATTGGCCCGAACGGCTCGGGCAAGACGACGCTCTTCAATGTTATCACCGGCCTCTATCGTCCGAGCGCGGGCCGCGTCGTCTTCATGGGCGAGGACATCTCCCGGCGCGCGCCGCACCAGATCATTGCCAAAGGCATCGCCCGCACCTTCCAGACGCCGCGGATCTACGCCCGCATGACCGTGCGCGAGAACCTGGCCGCCGCCCAGCACACGCTTTCCCGCGGCGCGCGCAGTGCCGAGGACGGCCCCAGCATCGACGCATTACTCGAGGCAACCGGTCTCGCCGACCGCCGCGATGAGCTGGCGAAAAGCCTGCCTTTGCCTGAGCAGCGGCGGCTGGAACTGGCCCGGGCGCTCGCCCGCGCGCCCAAGCTGCTGCTGCTCGATGAGCCCGCGGGGGGCATGACCCCCAAGGAGACGCAGGCGATGGCGCAGCTCATCGAGGAGGTCGCGGCCCCCGGGCGCGCCTGTGTCATCATCGAGCACAAGATGGACATGATCGCGCGCCTTTGCGCAAACGTATGCGTGCTCAATTTCGGGTCCAAGATCGCCGAGGGGCCGCCGGAGGCCGTCCTCAAGGATCCGGCCGTGCTCGAAGCCTATATCGGCCGTGACGCCGGAGCGGCGTGATGCTCCAGGTCCGCGATCTTGAGGTGAGCTACGGGCGGATCCGCGCGGTCCAGGGGATCTCATTCACCGTGGGCGAGGGCGAGATCGTGGCGCTGATCGGCGCCAATGGCGCTGGTAAGAGCTCGGCCATGCATGCTGTCGCCGGAGCGGTGCGCCCGGCGGGCGGCAGCATCAGCTTCGATGGCAAGCGCATCGACGGCGCCGGCTCCGAGCGCATCGTCAAAGCCGGCATCGGCTATGTGCCCGAGGGGCGCATGATCTTCGCCAATCTCAGCATCGAGGAGAACCTGCTCATCGGCGGCTATACGCGCGGATACAAAGCAGCGCTGCGCGCCCGTCTCGAGCAGGTCCTCGACCTCTTTCCGGTGCTGCGCGGGCGGCTGTCGGAAGGCGCGTCGAATTTGAGCGGCGGCCAGCAGCAGATGCTGGCACTCGCCCGCGGTCTGATGAGCGAGCCCCGCCTCCTCATGCTCGACGAGCCCTCGCTCGGGCTCTCGCCGATCGCCGCACAGGACGTCTTCGAGCTGATCGCCCAATTGCGTACACAAGGTGTTACACTTCTGTTGGTTGAGCAGAACGTCCGCCAAGCCCTGGCGATCGCCGACCGGGGCTATGTCATCGAAGGCGGACGAATAACGATGGACGGCGATGCCAAGACATTGCTCAGCGATCCCCATCTGGTAAGCGCCTATCTGGGGATCAAACGGGAGGAGATGGCATGACCAAGATCAGGACCGGGACCAGCGCCCAGACCCTAGTGATCCTGGCGGCCGGCGCGATCATTCTTGCCGTGCCGCAGAGTGCCGTGGCGGCGGAGCGGGTGATGGCGGACGTCACCTGCAAGGAGACCAAGACCAAGTTCGTCTTCGACTGCCGGATTATGTTGATGGGCCGCAAGAGCCACAAGGCCATCCAGGGCGCCAAGATCACCATCAATGCGAACATGCCGTCGATGCCGATGGCGCACAACGTCAAGCCGGTCCATGCCGTGGCGATGGGAAAGCCGGGCCGGTATCACGCGCGGCTGCATCTGCAGATGTATGGCGAATGGGCGCTGAAGCTGGCCGTGACCGGGCCGACCCGCGACATCGTCATCAAGAAGCAGCGCTTCAGCACGGTGGAGGCCGGCGGCGGCATGCATAAGAGACATGGCGGCAAGAAGACGATGGAGCGCACGCACAACTAGTGCCGCCAACACGATTTCAATCTGTATAGGGTAGGACCGAACTGTGCCAGCCGCCTGGCGTCGGTCCTCAGGGTACGAGTTGGTCGTGGGGACGGGTCTCGACGAAAGACGGCCGCGCCGCATAGACGTCGGCCCAGGCCGCCAGCCGCGGCCGACCCTCCCGCCATGTCAGGCCCGGATACCATTGCTCCAGCAGGAGGCCGCAGGCCAGGGTCAGTTGGGGCATGTTCAGGCTGCCACGCATGACCTGGTGGTCGATCTCATTGTCCCAAAAATCAGCCAGCCGGTTCATGCGTTGGCGTTCATGCTCAATGATCGCCTCAGATCGGTCTTCCGGCGCCCGCCCCAATTCGCGTACCCAGACGGAGACCCCGTCCGTCAGGCTGCGCGCGATCTCCTCCAGCCGACGATGCTCCAGCCCCGCCTCGCCCGGGGGCGTATCGAACACGGGCGCACCGTCCAGATGGTCCAAAAAATAGCATACCGGCTGGGAGCCCTCGATCGCGGCCCCGTCATCGCGTGCCAGGTAGGGCACCCGCCCGGACGGGTTGATCTTGTAGTAGGGGCTGTCCGGTTTTCTGGTGACGGCCATGATCTCCTCGACCCGGTCGCCCAGTTGCTTTTCGCGGTGGACCACCCTGGCAGTGCGGGCAAAGGGCGAGAAATGGGTGGCGTAGAGTTTCATGGGCGTGTCACGGCCGGGGTGGAAAAGCGTTGTTTGGATCAACGGCCCAAATGGCGTCAGACGTATCCGCCATACTTTCAGTGATGGCTGCTCAGATCATACCAAAGACAAGAACGGTGTGCGTGCAAAAGCTGATATGCGCTGTTGCGGGGCCCGCAAGGACGAAGGCCGATCCAGCGTCGTCGAGCTATTCGCCCTTCTTGGGAGATATGGTTCAGGAGTTTGGGTGGTTCTTCACAGGCCTTCCACGTTCTGGATCGCCATCTCGATCTGTTCTTCGGGGGGGAAGGTGGCGGCGAACCACCATTACCGGCCAAAGCCGGCCAATCCTGCGGGCTAGCCGGCTTTTTTGTTGCATTCTTTCGCCACATCACCATTTTCCTAGGCTGGCTCGTCGGGACAGGTGTCGGCCTGCCGGGCTTCGGGAAATGGCAGTTGGAAAGAAAAAGGCATGACAAAAGCCAGGGCGCGCGAACGGGCGAAGGCCAAGTCGGCGCAGAAAGCCAAAAAGCCAGAGACGGCGGCAAACGCCGACCGGCCTGAGCAGAAAATCCGGCCGGGGCAATTCGATGCGGGATCCAACTCGATCTCAAGCGCGCGCGGCAGCGCCAATACCAAAAATTTCGGCGGATCGAGGCGCGGGGCCGCGCGCTCGCGTTAGGCCGCGTCGCCTCACAGTGGTCTAGCCTGGCGCTTGAATCGGGCTCCGAACATATGAGTTAGACCAAGATTCACGCCTCAGATCGCAGAGATCTGAGACGATCCTCATCTAGGACGCCTCAAGCAACATAGCGCCTGAGGAAATGAACAGATAGATGAGCAGCAGCAAGCCCATCAGGACCGGCAGAAAGATCAGCCAAACGGCCGCCCTGCGCCCGAGGGCGCGCCAGCCTCGGGTCTTGTTGGGCTCGTCCATCCGTGATGCTCCGGCTCGGTCAAATGGGGCCATCGCCCTCGCCGGCCATCAGGATAGATCATCGCGTCCAAACGCGGCTAGCCCCCGATTGGGATGATGGGCTGGCTTTAGCCCCGCAGTCGGTATCGGCTGGCTGAAGTTGTAGCCGCATTTCAGGCAGTTCTGGTACTTTTCCAGCGGGGTCGAGGCGCCGCCGCAACCCGCTGCCAGGCCGGCCACCACGCACAGGGCGGCGAATGGGAGGGCCATCCGGCGGGCGGATTTAAAGGCTCGGGCGGCTCGGGCGCGCGGCGGGTCGTTCGCCGTCTTGGGCCCGCAATTGCGGTGCATGGGCATTGCGCATTCCCTTTTCCTCTGCTGATCGGCGTGACAGCGGCCCGGATTCTTGTTGTAGTGCTGCGTTATGCCGAGCCATCTGATCGAATGTCCGATTAAATCGAATAAATCTAAAAAAAGCCTGAATAATCAATTAGTTAGTATTTGTATTTAATTTTATATATTAACAATAGGCCCTGCAGCTATGGTGCAACGACTGGCCGGGGGCTGCCGATACTTTGGGTACCTTGGGGCGTTGGGTGTCGCGGGCCGGGCTCGGCTCCAATATCCTGCCCGGAGTGGAAACGGCTCTTTTCAAGGAGACTTGCGTGATGGCTGACGCTCCGACCGGTGGTGCCAAGAGCGAAAGGCCTGCGACCGAGGCCGCCGGGCAGAATGGCCCAGGGCAAAGCGGCTATTTGCTGGAAGAACAGATTGGTCACATATTGCGCCGGGCCCATCAGCGCGCCAGCGCGATCTTCAGTGCCCAATTCGCCGAATTCGAGCTCACGCCGACCCAATTCGCCGCGCTGGCCAAGATCGGCGACGGCGGCGAGGTCTCGCAGAACCGTATTGGCCGGCTCACCGCCATGGATCCAGCGACGGTGCAGGGCGTTATCGGCCGCCTGGAAAAGCGCGGGCTTATTGCGAGCAAGCCTGATCCCGATGATCGTCGTCGCACGCTCTGGCGACTGACTGCGAAAGGCGCCGATCTGCTGGCTAGCGCCGTTCCTTCCGGCATTCGCACCACCGAAGCGACGCTGGCGCCGCTGGGCGTGCGCGAGCAGCGGGTCCTGATCGATCTATTGGGCCGTCTTTCGTGAGGCTTGCAATCGCAGAACTTATGGGGTTATGATTAGAAAGTCATATGTGTACAAACAATAATATGAAGCCGGGATTTCGAATATGGGCACCGGCCGACAACTGAGAATAGGACGGTCAACGTGGCCGTCGCGGGACAGGGAGGCTAGGGACGGGTGGGCGTTTATCTCCGACCACAGGCCCTTGAAGACGCGCTCGACGCTCTCAGCGAGACCCCGCTGGCGATCCTGGCCGGGGGCACCGATTTTTATCCCGCGCGGGTCGGCAGGCCCCTCGACGACGATGTGCTCGACATCACCGCGATCGATGCCTTGCGCGGTATCGAGCGGCACGGCGACGGCTGGTGCATTGGCGCGCTTGCGACCTGGACCGACCTTATTCGCGCCGCGCTGCCGTCGGCCTTCGATGGCCTGAAGGCCGCGGCGCGTGAGGTCGGCGGGGTGCAGATCCAAAACACCGGCACGATAGCCGGCAATCTATGCAATGCCTCGCCGGCGGCTGACGGCGTGCCCAGCCTCTTGGCCCTCGACGCCGCGATCGAACTGTCCAGTGTTGGTGGGACCCGCACGGTTCGGCTGGCGGACTTCATCATCGGCAACCGCAGCACCGTGCGCACCGCCGATGAGCTTGTGACGGGCATCGTCGTGCCCGAATCGGGCGCGGGCGCGCAAAGCACATTCGTCAAACTCGGCGCGCGCAAGTACCTCGTCATATCGATCGTCATGGCCGGTTTCGTCATCGAGCCCGACGGCGATGCGGTGGGCCGCGCCCGGATCGCGGTCGGCGCCTGCTCGCCGGTGGCGCGGCGGCTTGATGCGCTTGAGGCCGCGCTGGTGGGCAGGCCACTCGACGCCGCGCTGGGCGACCTTGTCACCGCTGATCACCTCAAGGCCGTGCTTGCGCCGATCGACGACGTGCGGGGTACGGCAGAATATCGCGCCGGCGCGGCGCTGACGGTGGTGCGCCGGGGTTTGTCGGAATTGGGCGGTCAGATGGCGGGCGCGCAGAGGACGGGCGGGCGATGAATATCAGCACCCAGAGCCTGCGCCTCACCGTGAACGGCCGTGCGGTCGAGCTGCGCTCGCCGCCGCTCACCCGGCTGGCTCATGCGTTGCGCGACGAGTTGGGGCTCATTGGCACCAAGATCGGCTGCGATGCCGGCGATTGCGGGGCCTGCACGGTGCTGCTCGACGGCGGGCAGGTTTGCGCCTGCATGGTGCCGGTCGCCCAGGCCGCCGGCCGTACCGTGACGACGGTGGAGGGTCTGGCCGAGAACGGCGCGCTCTCACCGCTGCAGGAGGCGTTTCACCGCCATGGCGCAGCCCAGTGCGGCATCTGTACGCCCGGTATGCTGATGGCGGCGAGCGATCTGCTGGCGCGAACACCGAAGCCGAGCGAGGCCGAGGCATTGGACGCGCTGGGCGGTGTGCTGTGCCGGTGCACCGGCTACCGCAAGATCGTCGAGGCCGTGCTCGATGCTGCGGGTCTGGGTTCAGGCGGGATCGTCGATGAGACGCCAGTTGCCGGATCGGCGGTGGGCGCGCGCATGGCCAAGGTCGATGGCCATGCCAAGATCGTCGGCAGCGAAATCTATGGCGCCGACGCCGCGCCCGAGGACGCGCTGTGGCTGCGGGTGGTGCGCAGTCCCCACGCGCGGGCGCGGTTTTCGCTGGGCGATCTCGATAGCCTGCGCGCGCACTATCCCGGACTTGCGGCAATCTTCAGCGGGCTCGACGTGCCGGGCAGTAATTCCTTCGGCGTCTATCCCGTCGGCAAGGACCAGCCGGTGCTGGCGCTCGGCGAAGTGCGCTACCGGGGCGAGGCCGTGCTGGCGCTGGTCGGCGACAAGGCGAGCGTCGAGGCGATTGGCGATGAGGACATACCAATCGACTGGGAGGTGCTCGATCCAGTGATCGGCGTCGCGGCCGCGGGCGCTGACGGCGCAACACTGGTTCAGCAGGGCAAGGCCGGGAATGTGCTTGCCCGCGGCTTTGTGCAGAAAGGCGATATCGACGCCGGCTTTAAGGCTGCCGATCATATCGCCGAAGGCCGGTTCGAGACCTCCTTCGTCGAGCACGCTTATATCGAGCCCGAGGCCGGTTGGGCGCGGCGTATCGGCGAGCGCATCGAGCTCTATGTCAGCACCCAGGCGCCTTATTTGGACCGCGACGAGACCGCCCACGTGCTGGGCATCGACAAGACCCAGGTGCGCGTGGTGCCGACAGCCTGCGGCGGCGGCTTCGGCGGCAAGCTCGATGTCGCGGTACAGCCGCTTATTGCAATTGCGGCGTGGATGCTCAATCGGCCGGTGCGTTGCACCTTCACACGGCCCGAAAGCATGGCCTCATCGACGAAACGCCATCCCGCGCGCATCGCCGCGCGCGCCGGCTGCACGGCCGATGGCAAGCTCACGGCGTTCGAATTCCACGGAGATTTCGATACTGGCGCCTATGCCTCCTGGGGCCCGACGGTGGCCGACCGGGTGCCGGTACATGCCACGGGCCCCTACGTCGTGCCGCATGTGAAGAATACCAGCACCGCGCTGCATACCAATGGGCCGCCCGCCGGCGCCTTCCGCGGCTTTGGCGTGCCGCAATCGGCGATCGCCTACGAGGCGCTTTATGACGAGCTGGCCGAGCGCTGCGGGATCGACCAGCTCGAGTTCCGCCTGATCAACGCGATCCGGCCGGGCCAGCCGACGAGCACCGGACAGATCATCGAGGCAAGCGCGCCGCTTGCCGAGTGCCTGGAGGCGATGAAACCGCGCTGGCGGGCGCTCTCAGACGAGGTCGCGGCGTTTAACACGGGCGCGAACGGCACACGGCGCGGCATCGGCATTGGCGGCATGTGGTACGGCTGCGGCAACACCTCGATGTCGAACCCCTCGACCATGCGTATCGGGATCAGCGCGACGGGGCGGCTGATGCTCTACAATGGCGCCGTCGATATGGGTCAGGGGCCAAACACGATCATGGTCCAGATCGCGGCCGACGCGCTGGGCGTGCCCGCTTCTGCTTTCAAAGTGCTGATGGGCGACACAGATTTGACGGCCGATGCCGGCAAGTCCTCAGCCTCGCGCCAGACTTTCGTGTCGGGAAAGGCAGCCCAGCTCGCGGGTGAGGATTTGCGGCGGCAGATCCTACGGCTTGCCAATGTCGGCGACGATGCGGTGATCGAGCTGGGCGATGGGCGCATCGTCATCCGAGACGGGGCGGGGGAGCGTGAAATCGATCTTGCGGCACTCAAGACCAACGAAGTTGGCGATGTGCTGAGCGGGGAGGGAACCTTCGATCCGCCGACGACGCCGCTCGACGCCAACGGCCAGGGCAGCCCCTACGCCACCTACGGCTTCGGCGCGCATATTGCGGTGGTCGAGGTCGATGAAGCATTGGGTACGGTGAAGGTGCTGCGTGTCGTTGCCGCACACGATGTCGGCAGGGCGATCAATCCGGTGCAGCTCGAGGGCCAGATCCATGGCGGGATTGCCCAGGGCCTGGGGCTGGCGCTGATGGAGGAATACATCCCCGGCCGCACCGAGAACCTGCACGACTATCTCATTCCCACCTTCGGCGATGTGCCGCCGATCGAAACGATCCTGATCGAGGATCCCGAGCCGCTCGGGCCCTATGGCGCCAAGGGAATTGGCGAGCAGGCGCTGATCCCGACGGCGGCGGCGATCTTCGGCGCCATCCGCGATGCCACCGGCGCCCGCATACGGTTTGCGCCCGCGACCCCGCACCGGGTCCGTGCGGCAATTCTTGAGGCCCGCCAGCAAGCCAAAAAGCATGCGCGCAAACAAGAGGATGCCAGCCATGCCTGACGACAGCGCCAGAGCCAAAGAAAGCGCCAAGGACGGTTTGGTCACCTGCGATGCCTGCCCGGTGCTCTGCCGCATTCGCGAAGGGCGCAGCGGGGCTTGCGACCGCTATGGCAATGTGCACGGCGCCCTGACCCGGCTCGATCCGTTCGTGGTCACCCAGCGGGTGGCCCAAAAAGAGGGAGACCTGGTCGCCTTCGGCAAGGACGACTGGGACGGCGCGATGATCAAGGGTGCGCCGACTTTCATTACCGGCATCGGCTCGGGCACCACATATCCCGACTACAAGCCGGCGCCGTTCATCGTCGCCAGCGAGTATGACGGCGTCGATATGGTGACCGTCGTCTCCGAGGGCATCTTCAGCTATTGCGGCATCAAGGTGAAGATCGACACCGACCGTTTCGTCGGCCCCGAGACAGCGGCGGTGCGCGTGGGGGGTGAGCAGGTCGGTCACGTCACCACGGCCGAATACGGCTCGCAGATGCTTTCGCTCGGCGGCGTGCGGCATCTGACGGGTGGCTCGAAGAAAGAGGGCACGATCACCTGCGACACCATGCTGAAGCTGTGCTCGGGGGAGGCGGTCGAGCTGATCGTCGACGACGGTGCGCGTCTCACCGTTGAAGCCGGCAAACCCCCGGTGATCAATGACGCGCAGGAAGAGCGCATGCGCGTCGGCTGCGGTTCGGCCACCATCGGCATCTTCGCCAAGCAGTGGCACGGGCACGCGGACGAGGTCATTGTGGTCGACGATCACATCACCGGCGTATTGTCGGAGCACCAGGCCGGGCGCTTCCTCGGCATGGAGCCCGTGGGTATTCGTGTGCGGGGTCGCAAATCCACGCCGGGTCGCTACTTCCAGGTCGCCGAGCCCGGCACCGGCTGGGGCGGCACCGACATCACCGATCCGCTTTCGATCATCGACAGCATCAATCCCAAGACCGCCTGGCCGGGGCTGCGCCTGTTCATGGTGAGCACGACCGGGGAGGATGCCGCCTTCTTCGTGCTCGATGACGACTTGAAGCCGGTTGCGGCGGCGATGCCGGCGCCGCTGGAACTCGTGGTGGAGCGCATCGGCGAAAACTGCGAGCCGGCGCTATCCACGGTGCTGTTCATGGCCGGCGCCGGGGGCAGTCTGCGCGCCGGCGTGACCGAGAACCCGGTACGGCTTACCCGCTCGGTGCGCGAGGCGCTGACGCGGGTCACCTGCGGCGGCGCGCCGGTTTATGTCTGGCCGGGCGGCGGCATCACCCTCATGGTCGATGTGACGACGATGCCGGAGAATTCCTTCGGCTACGTGCCGACGCCGGCCCTGGTGGCGCCGATCGAGTTCACGCTGCGGCTTGAAGACTACGCGGCGATGGGCGGGCACATGGACGCCGTGCGCCGGGTCGAAGACATGGCCGAGGCCGGGCGCTTGAAATCGGTGCGCTGGCACGATCAGGCGCCCTGGCCGGGTGCGCCCCTGCACGGGATCGCCAGGGAAGCATGAGCCAGGCTTTGCCATTTGGGGCGCCGCCCCTGGGCGCGATACTGGCTGGCGGCAACCGCCGGCACTTTCAGCATGGGCCGATCGACCTCGTGATCGAGGCGACCGGCGTGGGCCATGAGGTCGGCCGCGCCTACAAGCAGGCCTGGGCACGGTTCGAGACCATCCTTGGCGAGCTGGTCGGCGAGCTGCCGGCTTTGCGCGCGCCCTTCAAGGCAAGTGGCCCGAAGCTTGGCGGCCCAGCAATTGAAGGCGCCGTAGCGCAGCGCATGGAAGCGGCCTGCGCGCGTCACCAGGGCGTGTTCGTGACGCCGATGGCGGCGGTCGCCGGGGCGGTCGCCGACGAGGTGCTGGCCGCGCTTGTCGTCGGCCGCGCGTTGGAGAAGGCTTACGTCAACAATGGCGGCGACATTGCGCTTTATCTCTCGCCGGGCGCGTCCTTCGACGCCGGCATGGTGAGCCTCGCCGATACGCCCAGCGCGGCGGGCACCATCGCCATTGATTACGCATCGTCCGCGCGCGGCATTGCAACGAGCGGTTGGCGCGGGCGCAGCCTTTCGCTGGGTATCGCCGATGCGGTAACCGTGCTGGCGCCGAACGCCGCCGAAGCCGATGTCGCGGCGACGCTTATTGCCAATGCTGTCGACACCGATTATCCGCGCATCGAGCGGGTGCCGGCCCGCGAACTCGACCCCGACAGCGATCTGGGTGCCCGTATGGCCACCGTTAATGTGGGCGTGCTCCCTGACGCGGCGGTCATCGCCGCGCTCGATGCGGGAGCGGACGCTGCGAAGCGCATGATTGCCGGCGGCCACATCCTGGCGGCCCATCTGGTCCTGCAGGGCGAGGTGCGCACGATTGGCGCGGCGCCACTCAAAGCTCTCACAGATCAGGCAGAACCGAACATCGCGGCGACACGGAGCACGGGCTTGGACAAACGGAGACGTGCATGGCCTACGTAAGAAACGCGTGGTATCCGGCGGCATGGGCCGAGGAGGTCACCCGCGCGCCGATGTCACGGACGTTGCTTGGCGAGCCGGTGCTGCTGTATCGGACCGAAGCGGGCGCGCCGGTGGCGCTGGAGGACCGCTGCTGCCACAAGTTCCTGCCGCTCTCGCTGGGCCGCATCAAAGGCGATAGCGTCGAATGCGGCTATCACGGCATGACCTACGATCCAAGCGGCGCTTGCGTGCGCATTCCGGGCCAGACCGCGATCCCGGCCAATGCGCGCGTACATAGCTATCCGGTGGCCGAGCGCCTGGGGCTGGTGTGGGTCTGGGCCGGCGAGGCTGCGGCGGCCGATGAAGGCAAGCTGTTCGATTTGCCCGAATACAGCGACCTGGCCTGGGGCGTGAACAAGGGCCCCTACACCCATGTTGCCTCGCACTACCAGAACCTGACCGACAACCTGCTCGACCCGGCGCATGTCAGCTTCGTGCATCTGAGCACGCTTGGCAGCCCCGACATGGAAGACATCCCGGTCGAGACGCGCCGCGATGGCAAGGTGGTGGAAGTCAACCGTTGGACGCTCGACAAGCCGCCCGTACCGATCTTTCAGAAGTTCAGCGATTTCCCGGGCAACGTCGATCGGTGGCAGTATTATTATTTCTATCCGCCGTCGATCAATGTGGTCGATTTTGGCGCCGGCACGGTCGGCATGGGCCATGACGACACCGATCGTGCCGAGGGCGTGCGCATCCATTCGTGCCATTTCATCGCGCCGGAAACTGAACGCTCGGCGCATTACTTTTGGATGCAGGTGCGCAACTTCGCGCCCGACGACGAACGTATCTCGGCCGAGATTACCGAGCAGTTCGTGATGGCGTTCGAAGAGGACAAGGAAATACTAGAGGCGGTGCAGGCTTCGGAGGACGCAAGCCCCGGCCGCGCACCGGTCAAGCTCGTGATCGACAAGGGACCAAGCCAAAGCCGGCGCATTGTCGAGCGCATGATCCGTGAAGAAACGACCGCCGCTGAAGCCGCTGAATAGATCAGAGGGCGGCGGAAGTCGCCGAGTAATATTTGGAGGACTAACGAATGACCACCAGCAGGGAGAGACGGGTAATGAAATCGACCAGACGAGTATTTGTAACCGCGGGCCTGGCGGCGATCGCCACGGCCGGCATGGCGGCGGGGGCCGCTGCCGAGACGATCAAGATCGGCGACATCAACTCCTACACGCGCCTGCCGGCGCATACCGTGCCCTACAAGCAGGGCGCTCTTCTGGCGATCGAGGAGATCAACAAGGCCGGCGGCGTGATGGGCAAGAAGCTCGAGCTCGTCTCGCGCGACGACAAGGGCAAGCCGGGCGAGGCGGTGAAGGCCGCCGAGGAGCTCTTCAGCCGCGAGAAGGTTGCGTTGGTTTCAGGCTCGCTCTTCAGCCATGTCGGCCTTGCCATCTCGGCCTATGCCAAGCGCAAGAAGCGCCTTTATATCGCGGCCGAACCGCTGGCCGACGCCGTCGTCTGGTCGAAGGGGCATCGCTATACGTTCCGCCTGCGTCCGTCGACCTACATGCAGGCGGCGATGCTGGCTGCCGAGGCGGCCAAGAACAAGAAGGCCAAGCGCTGGGCGACGATTGCGCCCAACTATGCCTATGGCAAGGACGCGGTTGCGGCCTTTCAGAAGGTGCTGAAGAAGCTGCGCCCTGACGTCGAATTCGTCGGCGCGCAATGGCCGGGCCTCTTCAAGATCGACGCCGGCGCCGAGGTCGAGGCGCTGAAGAAAGCCAAGCCCGACGCGATCTACAACGTCACCTTCGGCGGCGACCTTGCCAAGTTCGTGCGCGAGGGCAAGCTGCGCGGGCTCTTCAAGGACAAGCTGGTTGTCGGTCTGTTGACCGGCGAGCCGGAATACCTCGATCCGCTGAAGGCCGAGGCGCCTGTGGGCTGGCTCGTCACCGGCTACCCCTGGGCCGACATCAAGACGCCGGCGCACCAGAAGTTCCTGGCCGCCTATCAGGCGCGCTGGAAGGACTATCCGCGCATTGGCTCGATCGTCGGTTACAACACCATGCTGGCAGTGAAGGCGATGCTGGTGAAGGCCGGCTCGACCGATACCGAGAAGATGGTCAACGCATTGGAGGGCCTAAGCTACGATGCGCCCACCGGCAAGATCACCTTCCGCAAGATCGACCATCAATCGACGATGGGCGCCTATGTCGGCTGGACCAAACTTGAGGGCGGCCGCGGTGTCATGGAGAAATGGAAGTATCTCGACGGCGCCGACTTTCTGCCGTCCGACGCCGAAGTCATGAAGATGCGCAAGAACTAGCGGTCAATCCGGGTGCGGGCCAGGTTTCAGCTCGCACCCGAACCGCTCCTTGGCATGAACAGACTGGCCTACGAGGCTCGGCGTGGGTGAATTCACCGTTTCATTGCTGACCGGACTGTCGAGCGCGGCCGCCTTGTTCCTGGTGGCCTCGGGGCTCTCGATCATCTTTGGCGTGACGCGGATCGTGAACTTCGCGCATGGCTCCTTCTACATGCTGGGCGCCTATGTCGGCTATTCGCTGGTGCAGGCGATCGGCGGCACGGTGCTCGGCTTCTGGGCCGCCGTGCTGATCGCCGCCGTCGTCGTCGGGCTGATCGGCGTGGCGATGGAAATGCTGTTGCTGCGCCGGATTTACCAGGCGCCGGAACTTTTCCAGCTCATCGCTACCTTCGGCGTGATCCTCGTCATCCAGGACGTCACGTTGTGGATCTGGGGCGCCGAAGACCTGGTCGGCCCTCAAGCACCGGGTCTCAAGGGCGCGGTCATGATCTTCGGCAGACGCCTGCCCGAATACGACTTGGCGCTGATTGCGGCTTCTCCGGTGGTGCTGTTCGGACTTTGGCTGCTTTTCTACAAGACACGCTGGGGCACGTTGGTGCGCGCGGCGACGCAAGACCGCCAGATGGTTGCGGCGCTCGGCGTCAACCAACGTTGGCTGTTCACCGGCGTGCTGTTCCTGGGTTCCGCCCTCGCCGGCCTTGGCGGCGCGGTGCAGATCCCGAAGGGCGGCGCCGATCTGCTGATGGATTTCAGCATCATCGCCGCCGCCTTCGTCGTCGTCGTGGTCGGCGGCATGGGCAGCATCCTGGGGGCCTTTCTCGCGGCCGTACTGCTGGGCGTGCTGCAGACCTTCGGGATCCAGCAAATCCCCAGTTCCACACTGGTGCTTATGTTCCTGGTCATGGCGGTCGTGCTGATTTTCCGGCCCTGGGGGTTGCTCGGCAAGCCTGAGATAGCGGGTCAGGTCCAGGCCGGCCCGCCGGAGCAACCGTTGCGGCCGGCGCTGCCTGGAGTTCGTCGTCTAGCCGCTATTGTTCTAGCAGCGTTGTTGTTGTTGCCGGTGGCGCATCTCACCATGCCGGATGTGATCGGCGACTTCGCGCTCGTGCTGGTGATCGAGATCATGATCATGGTGCTGTTCGCCGGCGCGCTCTTTTTCATTATGGGCCCCGGCGGCATGGTCAGTTTCGGCCACGCCGCCTTCTTCGGCGGCGGCGCATATTCGGCGGCGCTGCTGGTCAAGTTCGCTGACGCACCCTTCGAGATCGCCTTTTGGGCGGCGCCGGTGGGCGCGGGATTGTTGGCACTGCTGATCGGCTGGTTCTGCGTGCGGCTGTCAGGCGTCTATTTCGCCATGCTGACGCTCGCCTTCGCGCAGATTGCCTGGGCGGTGATGTTCCAGGACATGCCCGGTGGGGTGCTCAAGATGATCGGGATCACCGACGAAGTCGGCGCGCCGCTCAAGGTGACCGGCGGGGATGATGGCATCAACGATATCTGGCCGTCAGCCTGGGCCAGCGCCCGTGTTGTATATTATTACCTGACCGTAGGGCTTAGCGTTGCCGGACTGTTGTTCATGCGCCGGGTGCTTTACGCGCCCTTCGGCTACATGCTGCGGGCCGGCCGCGACTCGCCGCTGCGTGCGGCCGCGATCGGCATCGACCTGCGCCGCCATCAGTGGTTCGCCTTCACACTGTCAGGGGCGATCGCCGGGCTCGCCGGCGCGCTCTTCGTCTATTCAAAGGGAAGTATCTTCCCGACCGAAATGGAGATCGCGCGCTCCTTCGATGCGCTGCTGATGGTGCTGCTGGGCGGGGTGCAATCGCTCGCGGGCCCCCTGGTCGGCGCGGCCTCCTTCACATGGCTCGACGATTCGCTGAGCGGGCTCACGCTTTCCGGGATGATCGCGCTGGCGCGCTTGGCAATCGATGTTGTTCCAGGGACCGTGTCGATCATCGATCCGGGATTCGCGGCGCTCAAGGCCCAGGTCGGCGCGCTCAGCATTTGGCGCTTCATGATGGGCTCGACCATCATCGCTCTGGTGCTGCTCCTGCCCCAGGGCATTGCCGGCTTTGCGATGACCCGGCCGGGCCAACGCCTGGGGCTGGCGCGGACCGAAGAGGCGGTGGCATGAGCGCGCCCGGCCCAGCGAATGCGCCCGTGCTTGCCGTCGAGAGGCTGTCCAAATCCTTCGGCGGCGTGCAGGCGGTGGATGCGGTGAGCTTCACACTGCACTCGGGCGAGCTGTTGGCGTTGATCGGCCCCAATGGCGCCGGCAAGACCACCTGCTTCAACATGCTGAACGGCCAGCTAAAAGCCGATGCCGGCTCGGTGCGGCTGAACGGGCGCGAGATCCGGGGCCTTTCGCCGGCGCGCATCTGGCGGCGCGGCGTCGGACGCACCTTCCAGATCACGGCAACCTTTGCTTCGATGACGGTGCGCGAGAACGTCCAGATGGCGCTGATCAGCCATCACCGCCGGGACAAGGCATTGTGGCGGCCGGCCGCGTCCCTCTACGTCGAGGCGGCCGATGCGCTGCTCGACCGGGTCGGCATGAAGGCCCAGGCCGAACGCGCCTGCGGCGTCCTCGCTTACGGTGACATCAAGCGGGTCGAGCTTGCCGTCGCGCTGGCGAACGAGCCCAAGCTCTTGCTGATGGACGAGCCCACCGCCGGCATGGCGCCGAAGGAACGCATCGAGCTAATGGCGCTGACCGCTGAGATCGTGCGCGAGCGCGACATCGCGGTGCTGTTCACCGAACACGACATGGACGTCGTCTTCGCCCATGCCGACCGCATCATGGTGCTCGACCGCGGCCGTCTGATCGCGGAGGGCAAACCCGAACACGTTCGCGCGGACAAGCAGGTCCAGGATATCTATCTCGGCACCGGTGCGGTGCACGGCGTGGAGGTCGCGTGAGCATGGTGGCGAATGGAAGCAGCGTTGCGGCATCCGCGGCGGGCCGCGATACCTCCGCCGGCCTCGAGGTGAGCGGCCTGCACAGCTATTACGGCCTTGCGCATATACTCGACGATGTCGCCCTCGGCGTCCGTCCGGGCGAGGTGGTGGCACTACTGGGCCGCAACGGCGCGGGCAAATCGACGACGATGAAGTCGATCATGGGACTGGTGCGTCCACGCCGGGGCGCGATCAGCTTCGACGGCGAGGCAATCGCCGGACTCGAGCCGCATCGTATTGCGCGGCGCGGCCTGGGCTATGTGCCCGAAGACCGCCGCGTTTTCGCCGAACTCACGGTGAGCGAGAACCTTTCGGTCGGCCGTCAACCCCCGCGCACGGGCGCGCCCGAATGGACGGTTGAGCGCGTTTTCACGCTTTTTCCCAAACTTGCCGAGCTGCGCGACCGCCAGGCCGGGCGCATGAGTGGCGGCGAGCAACAAATGCTGACGATCACGCGCACCCTCATGGGCAATCCGAGCATGCTGCTGCTCGACGAGCCGTCCGAGGGCTTGGCACCGGTGATCGTCGAGCAGATGGCGAACACGATCCTTGATCTGAAACGCGAACGCCTCTCGATCCTCCTCTCCGAGCAGAACCTCCATTTCTCCACCCTTGTCTCTGACCGCGCCTACATCATCGAAAAAGGCCGCATTCGGTATGAGGGCGAAATGGCGGAGCTGGCCAAGGACGAGGACGTGCGCGCGGCTTATCTGACTGTGTAAGGCGGAAAATTGTGATGGAAGCCATAGTTGCAGGCGTTGATGTCGGCGGGACCTTTACCGACCTCATCCTGATGGACGAGGCGGGCGGCGGCATCCGGGTCGCCAAGGTGCCGACGACAACCGAGAACCAGGCCTTCGGCGTGCTTGGCGCGCTGGCGGAAACGCAAGTGCCGCTCGATCAGGTGCGGACAATCATCCACGGCACCACGGCAACGACGAACGCCATGTTGGAACGCAAGATCAGCGTTGCCGGGATGATCACGACCAAGGGGTTTCGCGACGTTATCGAGCTTGGTCGCCGTACCCGGCCCCAGCCCTACGGCCTCAAGGGCTGGTTCGAGCCGCTGATCCCGCGCGAGCGTCGCTACGAGGTGAGCGAGCGCGTCAGCGCCGAGGGCGACGTGCTGGTGCCGCTTAACGAGGATGACGTGCGCGCCGCCGCCAAGGCTCTAGTCGAGGCGGGTTGCGAGTCGCTGGTGATCCATTTCCTCCACGGCTATCTCAATCCCGCCCATGAGCAGCGCGCCGCGGAAATCGCCGCCGAGGTCTGGCCCAATGCCTACATCACCATGGGCCATGCCATCCTGTCGGAGTACCGCGAATACGAGCGCGGCGTGACGGCAAGCGTCAATGCCTGCATCCAGCCAGTGCTCGACCGCTACATTTCCCGCCTGCGCGAGGGCCTGGCCGAACGCGGCTACGGTCATGACCTGCTGGTCATGCAGGGCAATGGTGGGACAGTTTCGTCAACCATCGTCTCTGAAGCGGCGGTCAAGACGGTGATGTCGGGCCCGGCCTCGGGTGTCATGGCCGCCGCCTATACCGCTACGGCCGCTGGCATACCCGACGTCATCACCTACGATATGGGCGGGACGAGCTGCGATGTCGGGTTGATCCGCGACGGCGTGCCGCAGGTGTCCTCCGAGCTCGAGCTCGAATACGCCATGCCCATCCATGTGCCGATGGTCGACGTGCACACGATCGGCGCGGGCGGCGGCTCGGTTGCCGTCATCAACGGTGCAGGCATGCTGCAGGTGGGGCCGGAAAGCGCCGGCGCCGATCCGGGCCCGATTTGCTATGCGCGCGGCGGCCAACGCCCAACCATCACCGATGCGAATCTGGTGCTGGGGCGGCTCAATCCAAAAGCGTTGCTCGCGGTCGACAAGCCGATCTCGCTCGACGATATTCGGGCGGTCTTCGAGCGCGAAATCGGCCGGCACCTGGGCCTCGATGCGGAGGGTGTGGCGGCGGCGATCCTGCGCATCGCCAATGACCGCATGGCCGGCGCGCTGCGCCTGGTTTCGCTCTCGCGCGGCCACGATCCACGCGATTTCGCGCTCTTTGCCTTTGGCGGGGCGGGACCGCTCCACGCCTCGGCGCTGGCGCGCGAGCTTGCGGTGCCCAAGGTTCTGGTGCCGGCGCGGCCTGGCATCACCAATGCGCTCGGCTGCCTCGTCGCCGATGTGCGCCACGACTACGTGAATACGGTCAACGCGACGGTCGCCGATCTCGACATGGACCAGGTGAAGGCGATCTATGAGGCCCAGATCGAGGAGGGCAGGGCGACCATCGCGCGCGAGGGCGTCGAGGTTGCCGATATCACCGTGCTGCATTCGGCCGACATGCAGTTCCTCGGCCAAAGCCATATCCTGACCATTCCGGTCTCGGGCACCGGGGCGCCGCGCGAGGAATTCCAGACAGCCTTCGAGGAATCCTATTGGCGGCGTTTCGAGGTCGAGTTGAACGAAATTCGTGCGGTGCTGGTCAATCTCCACACCGCCGTGATCGGCAAGCGCCGCGGCGTACCACTGGAGGCGCTGGCGCATGCCTATGGCGGCGACCGGGCGCCCGCGGCGCACCGCCGGGTCTGGTTCGAGAGCGGCTGGGCGCAGACACCGATCTTCCAGCGCGATCAGCTGCCGCCGGGCGCCACGCTCACCGGCCCCGCCATCGTCGAGCAGCTCGACACCACGATCGTGGTCGAGCCGGGAGATGAGGTGGAGGCGGACGCGCTGGGGAATTTGATCATAACAACGAGAGATTGAAAAGCTTGCATCACCTTGTATTTTTGATTGTGATGTGTTGAACATTCATAAGCTTTAGTCAGCATCAGACTAATCAAAAGAAGCGAGTCGCTCATGCAAATCGAGAATGAAGCTACATTTCGGTTGTCAGCTCAGAGCGGATTGAACCTATTTCTTGGAGCAGGATTCTCGCTCTTGTCATCGGATGCAAATGACAGACATCTGCCTGTCGGCGATCAATTGAAGGACGAACTTATTAGGGAGTTTAGACTTGAGGAAATGTCCAAACTGAGATTATCGCAGGTGTGCGCATATTTGGAACGGACAAATAAACTACCGTATCTGAAATATTTAAAGCAACGATTTACAGTAAAAGCTTACGATAATAATTACGGTAATATTGAAAATATTAATGTAAAAAATATCTTTACAACAAATATAGATGATCTTATTTTAAATATTTATAAGAACAGCACATTTAACTACATAAACGTGGTTTCTATGCATGGCTCTGAGCATCTTGATCGAAGTGCAATTAATTACGTGCCACTACACGGCAGTGTAGTTGAAAATGAACCGCAATTCTATTTTAGTGATGCGGATATGGCCTCGGCATTTGCTGAAGATCCAGATAAGTGGAAATACCTTTCTAAAGGCTTAGAAGACTATCCGACAGTATTCTGTGGATATGGATTGAATGATGCAGGTGTTTGGGAAAGTCTATCGTCGCGTCAAGAATCGGGTAGAGGGCACAAGTCAAAATGGATTCTTGTCAACGATGCGGACGCCGGCACTGAAGAATACTTCTCTGCGATTGATTTTCAAATTATTCGGGGAGATACCGAAGAGCTTCTTTCCTATTTCTCGCAATTAGAGCTTGACGATGAGCTACGGCAAAAGCGGCAATCAAATTTTGTTCCGGGATACAGTATTCCGCAGATTGGTGACGTTTCAGTTCGGCCGTTGCGAGACTTTTACGAGGGAGCAGGTCCAACTTGGTATGACATATTATCCGGCCAATTGTCCCATACGGCTCACTTTAATAATGCGCAAAACAAGATAAACAACAAAGAGAATGTAGTGATCCTTGGGATTCCGGCCTGTGGAAAAACTACACTAATGATGCAATTGGCTGCTGAAGTTGCTTTTGATGGCCAAAAGTTTTTCGTTGATTATTGTACGGAAGAAAAAGCAAATCACATTGTCAATGCCATCAAGGGTAGAAAATCACTTATCTTTGTTGATGATTTTACGGATAGTGTGACCGGGATTTTGATTCTATTGAAGTGTCCAAATATACAAATTCTAGCAGCAGATCGAAGCTACATATTTGATACGGTTACCCATCTCATGGATTTACGTAAGATTTCCATTATTGACGTTACAGAATTAAGGAAGATAGATATTCAAAGGATATATGACAATATACCTAACGATTTCCGAAGTGAAAAGTTCGCTTTGACGGAAGAAGAAGGTGGCCAATTTCTTTCTATTTTTGAGATTATTGAATTAAATATACGAAAGACAAAGTTATCTGAAAGATTCATTGAAGTGTTAGAGGGATTAAGAGAAAGCGATATCCGGTTGCATGATGTTTTTTTTTGATGTGCAACTACGTTCATCACTGCAGAACTCCCGTTTCGTATGACATGATTTCCGCATTTTTGGGAGAGGATCTGCATTTCGAAACCATATATCGTTTGTTGGAGCAATTGGCAGGAATGATAACTGACTACAAAGGGACTCTCGCTGATACTCCTCAGGACCACTTCCGTTCGCGATCAAATATTCTAGCGGAAGCAATAGTTTACCAAGCAAATTCCCACTCGCTGAGGGAAATGCTACTGCGGTTTCATAATAACGTGTCGCCATTTCGAATATCTAGATTTGACGTATTTCGTCGAAGGGCCTTCGACGCAGATTTGTTTAGGCGGGCGTTCCCACAATGGCAGGATGGAAGAGATTTTTATGACGAGTTGTACAATAGGGATTACTCGCCCTTTTTGTTGCAGCAAGGTGCGCTTTATATTTCTCGGAAGCGACAATTTAAAGAAGCATTTCAATGGATTGACAAGGCAATTACCGTCGCCCCGAGAGTGTTCAGCATTAGAAACTCGCATGCAATTATCTTGTTCAACGCAAATATAGTGCAAGATTTTACCGATGCTAACGTAAAGAATACTTTGCAACAAAGCATGGAAATACTGAAAGATTGTTACAACAAGGATCGGCGCAGGACTTATCACGCTCTCACATTTTCTAACCAATCAATTCAGTACTGGGATGCTTACGCTGACAAACAAGCGTTGGATTACCTAAAAACAGCGGTTGCTTGGCTTGGTCAGGAGAGGAAAACATCGCCGTGGAATAGAAATGTTCGTCGCCTCCATGAAATACTCCAACGAAAGTATCGAAATGTGCAGTAGCGGACTTGATACATCAAGCTCACGTGCGAAACCCCTCGATCCGGTCACCTTGGCGGTGATCCAAAACGGCCTGATCCAGGTCTGCAACGAGATGGATCTCGCCTTCGTTCGCTCGGCCTTCAGCCCGGTGATCTCCGAGGCGCTCGACCGCTCCGACGGCATCTATCACCGCGACGACGGCGCGCTGATCGCCCAGGGCGATCTTGGTCTGCCGGTCTTCGTCGGCACCATGCAGTTCGGCACTCGCGAGGTGATCAAGCGCGCCAAAGATGTGCGGCCGGGCGATTTGTATATCGTCAACGATCCTTACCTTGGCGGCACGCATCTGATGGATGTGCGCTTCGTCAAGCCGTTCTTCTATGAGGGCGAAATCTTCTCCTGGCTGGCCAATACCGGGCACTGGCCGGACACCGGCGGGGCGGTGCCCGGCGGCTTCTCGGCCAACGCGACCGAGGTTGAGCAGGAGGGCCTGCGTCTGCCGCCGGTCAAGCTCTTCAAGGAAGGTGTGATGGACGAGGAGATCCTATCGATCATCCTCTCCAACATCCGCATCGCCGACCAGCGCATCGGCGACATCAAAGGCCAGGCCGCCGCGCTCACCGTGGGCGAGCGGCGGCTTACCGTGCTGCTCGACCGCTATGGCCGCGACACGGTGGAGGAGGCGATCATCGAGCTGCGCGCCCGCGCCGAACAGCAGATGCGCGCCAAGATAAGTCAGATCCCTGACGGGATCTATGAGGGCCAGGCGTTTGTGGACTCCGATGGCGTGGTCGACGAGCCGCTCAAGATCGCGATGAAGATCACCAAGCAGGGCGATGGGCTCACCTTCGATATGACCGGGTCGTCGCCGCCCTGCATGGGCCCGATGAACAGCGTCATCGCGACCACCATGTCGTCGGTCTATCTGGCGATCAAACACATCTTCCCGGAGGTGCCGATCAATGCCGGCACCTTCGCCCCGCTCGACATCATCGAACCCAAAGGGACCTTCCTCTATGCCGAATATCCCCGGCCGGTATCGGGCTGTGCGGCGGAGGTAAGCCAGCGCATCGCCGAAGCCGTCTTCAACGCGCTCACGCCGGCGATCCCCGATCTTCTCTTCGCCGCGCCGGCCGGTACCAGCGGCAATTTCGCCATCGGCGGGCACGATCCCAAGACCGACCGCTCATACGTGCTCTATCTCATTTCCGGCGGCGGCTATGGCGGCTCGAAGGATGGCGATGGCATTTCCAACGGCTGCTCGACTATCGGTATTTCCAAGACCACGCCGATCGAGATCGTCGAGCAGCGCTACCCTGTGCTGATCGAGGAATATGCGCTGCACGAAGGCTCGGGCGGGGCGGGCGAGCATCGCGGCGGCTTCGGCGTCAAATACAAGGTACGCCTGCGCCGGGGCACGGCACGCGCCTCTTTCGTGATGGATCACGGCCGCACCGGGCCGCAAGGCGCGCTCGGTGGCCAGGACGGCGGGGTCAACACGGTGCTGGTCGAGCAGGGCGGCAAGGCGTATCGGCCGCCGCACCTTTCCAAGGACCAGGATATCCTGATAACCGAGGGCGACACGGTGACCGTCTGCACGCCTGGCGGCGGCGGCTTCGGCGATCCTTATGCCCGCGCGCCCGAGCGGGTCGCGTCCGATGTGCGGCGCGGTTACTATACGGTCGATCAGGTGCGCGCGCTTTACGGCGTGGCAATCGACCCTAAATCATACGAGGTCGATGTGCCCGCGACCGAGGCCGAGCGGGCGAGCCGGGCGAAGCAGGCAGCGGAGTAGGGCGCGAAGCAGGCGACCGAGTAGAGCGCCAAGCAGGCAGCGGAGTAAGCGAGATGGATGCCAGGACCGACGATCTGAGCAATGAGGACGTGTTGCTGCGCGAGGACGCGGACGGCGTGACCAGGCTGACGCTCAACCGGCCTGACAAGTACAACGCGATGTCCGAGGATCTGGTCGAGCGGTTGCACGCGACGCTGAAGGAACTGGCCCAAGACCCGGCCTGCCGCGTGATCGTGCTGGCGGCGGCCGGAGACAAGGCATTCTGTCCCGGGCATGACCTGAAGGAGATGATCGAGGCGAACGACCACGCCTTCTACGAGGAGGCGTTCCGGCGCTCGGCCGCGCTCACCAAGACGATGATCTCGATGCCCCAGCCAATTGTCGCGCGCGTCCAGGGACTGACCACGGCCGGCGGCTGCCAGATCGTCGCCGCCTGCGACATGGCAATCGCCTCCAGTGCGGCGACCTTCTCGGCCAACGGCATCACCAACGGCCTCTTCTGCGCAATGCCGTCGGTCACGATCAGCCGCAATGTGCCGCGCAAACAGGCCTTTAACATGCTGTTTACCGGCGCCTTCATCGACGCGGCGCAGGCTCAGGAGATCGGCCTCGTCAACAAGGTGGTCGAACCCGAGGAGTTGGACACAGCGGTGGCCGAAGTAACCGCGGCGATCAGGGCCAAGCCGGCCACCGCCGTGGCCCGCGGCAAGGAGGTCTTCTACCAGCAGCTCCAGATGCCGCTATCCGAGGCGCTCGACTTCACCGCCGGCTGGATGGCCGAGGACATGGACAGCGATACGGCCAGGGAAGGCGTCAACGCCTTCATCGAAAAACGCAAGCCGGTCTGGGATTAGGGGCCATCATGGCGGAGCAAGCCGTTGCGGTGGTTGTTGCCGGCGGAAGCGGGATGGGCGCGGAAGCCGCACGCAAACTGGCGGCGGACGACTGGGCCGTGGCCATCCTGTCGTCATCGGGCAAAGGCGAAGCACTGGCCAAGGAGCTTGGCGGGCTCGGCGTCACCGGCAGCAACCAGTCAAACGACGATCTAAAGGCACTGGTCGACGGCGCCATGAAGCGCTGGGGCCGTATCGACGCCGTGGTCAGCAGCGCCGGGCATGGACCGAAGGGCGATGTTCTGGAGATTAGCGACGAGGACTGGCACCTCGGCATGGATTTTTATCTGCTGAACGTGGTGCGCATCGCGCGGTTGGTGGCGCCGATCATGGTCGACCAGAAGGGCGGCTCGTTCGTCAATATTTCCACGTATGCCACATTCGAACCGGATGCGGGCTTTCCGACGTCGGGCGTATTCCGGGCCGGGCTTGCGGCCTATGCCAAGCTATTTGCCGACCGCTATGCCGCCGACAATGTTCGCATGAACAATGTGCTGCCGGGCTTTATCGACAGCCTGCCGGAGAATGAAGCGCGCCGGGCCAGCATTCCGATGGGACGCTATGGCCGAATGGCCGAGGTCGCCGAGCTGATTGCCTTCCTCGCTTCCGACAAGGCGGGCTATATCACCGGGCAGAATTTGCGCATTGACGGCGGGATCACGCGGTCGGTTTGATGCGTCTACATTCAGTGCCATCCCACACCTGATCCGGGATGAAAATGCGCGTTAGCCGACCAGGACAATTTCATCGTCGCCGAAAACGATCTCGTCGCAATTCTCGCCCTCGCCGCCGCGGTCGATGACGATGAACTCACTCACGCGCTCAAGTGCAATCAACGGGTGGTGCCAGACGCCGCGACGGTAGTTGATGCCTTGGCCGGGCGCTGTCCTGAAGGCGCGCAGATCAGCGGCCGTTACCTGATCGCCCGCCGGGGCCACCAAGACCAGAAACGGCGTCGGTCCCAGCGGCATGAAAGCCTGGCTGCCGAGCGGATGACGCTCGACCATGCGCACGGTGAGCGGCAGCGCGCGCGGTTGGGCGTGGACGAAGCTGAGATTGGGCCGGCCGCCCTCTGCGCCCACATCGATCCTGGCGATATCGTTGAAGCGCTCCGAGGTGCCGTCGTTGATCATCATGCGCTCGCCGCCGCCGGCCGCGATGACGTCGCCAAACGGCGCGAAGGCTTCCACCGTCAGGGGCTCGGACTTGATGGTACGCGCGCTCATATCTTGCCCATGGGCGTGATCGTTCCCCAAAGGCGCAGGCGGCTGACCCCGCCATCGGGGAAGATGTTGAGGCGAATATGCGTGATGGGGCCGCCGTCCGTGATCTCGTCGAAAACATGCTCGCGGTCCATCTGCAGCGTCTGGCGCGGCAGGAGTTCGCGCCAGCCCGTGGCGTCGGCCAGCGCGGCTTCGTCCCCCTCATAATCGATGCCATCGATTGAGGCGGCCTCGGGATAATTGCCCTTGAAATGCGCGGTGTCGATCTCGACCCGGCGGACCTGGCCGCGATGACCAAGGGCCATGATCGCCCAATCATTGCCGGGCTCGCGGCGACGGCGGGTCTCCCAGCCGTCGCCCA
>Ga0307378_10001423_pt1 | contig 39129 bp, 27 predicted proteins | sample UN1MG_FD_202238 | JGI IMG/M metagenome (GOLD analysis project Ga0307378, IMG submission 202238) | Soil microbial communities from Risofladan, Vaasa, Finland - UN-1 | ecosystem: Environmental > Terrestrial > Soil > Coastal area > Acid sulfate soil | place: Finland: Risofladan, Vaasa | collected...
TGGAAACACCTCAGTCGAAGGTGGGTCGTCTTGAAGCGCCGCGGGGTGTCGCCGGGGCGACGAATCCCCTGAGAAGAACTCGGACTTCCCGCCCCGTGCGCATGAAGGCCACTTGGTGTCATGCTATCGGAGACTCGAAAGAGGGGGAAGGTGGGCCGAGCGAATCCTAGCTCACCTCCACGCCGGCGATGGCCTCCTAACATCCGTCCGCACACAGAGTTACGGCGACTGGCGTCCTCCTGATCGCCGCCGGGTGAGCTGGCACAGGTCGGGCAAGACAGGTATACCATACCGAGGGGTTATTCGGTTCTCCGGCAAGGATCTTGGGGCTCCGGGCGCGGCAGATCTTCACTCGAACCCACAGCCGGCGCAACGGCGAGGACCGGCACCTGCTGAATCCTTTTCACCGGAACCACCCAACCGGATTTGCGATCATCAACGCCATACGATCTCGCACTGATGTCGGACCTCAAGTCGCAACCGACCGAACGCCCTCCCGACGAACGCCGGCTCCGCGCAGACGTCACGCGCCTGGCGCGTCTCGGACGCCTGCTCGTCTTCTCGGTGATTGTCGCCGGCTCCCTGTTGACCTTTCCTGCCGCGACGGCATGGATGATCGCCGTCTGGATCGGTTGGCACACGTGGCTGGTCGCGCGGCGACGCTCGGGCTGGCAGCCGCTGGTCGCCTGCGCGGCCATCCTGCTGGTCAAACGGGCCGCTTGGCTGCCGGGGCTCGTGGCGATGATCGTCGCGCTGCTTGCCGTGAGCGGCTTCTGCGTCTTCTGGCGGCGCGGCGCCGACGGAAAGTGGGGCCGACTTCTTGCCTGGTCGGCCGTGGCCGCGTTGTGGGTAACGTGGGGAATCATGGCCGCCGACTGGCACGCCGCGGCCCGCTCTGGGCGCCGGGTCGTGCTCGATCCGACGCGGCCGGTCGTCTGCCTCGGCGACAGCCTGACGGCCGGGATTCCGCCCCACGGGAGCTACACCGACGATCTCGCAAAGCGAATCGCCGTGCCCGTGGTCAACCTGGGCCAAGACGGAATCACCTCGGCCGAAGCAATCGAGAAGCTGCCGGCGCTGGTCAAAGCCGATCCGCAAGTGGTCGTCGTGGAGCTGGGCGGGCACGATTTCCTCAAAGGGCACGGACGTGCGGCGACGAAGGCGAATCTGGAGCGGATGATCCGCGCTTGCCGCCGGATCGGGGCCGAGGTCGTGTTAATGGAAATACCCCGTGGCCTGATTACCGATCCCTACGCCGGACTGGAGCGCGAGCTGGCCCGGCGGCACGACCTCGAGCTCGTCTCCGACACGCCGATCCGCAGGCTCATCCTCTGGAGTCCGTACGCCCCGCCCGGCATGTGGCTCGACCGGACGCGGCACCTGAGTGACGACGGTTTGCACGCGAATGCGCGAGGAAACCGCGTTCTGGCCGAAGACGTGGCCGAATCGCTGGCGCGATTGTTCGGGCCGGAGATTCGGGCGGACCATGCTCAGGAATAGAACTCCTTGACCCGCATGATCACGTCGAAGCCGTCGGCCTGAAGCGCGTCTTCCAGGCAGACCATGGCGGGATGCTCGGGCGGGAGCGACTGGTACTTGCGTTTGACCGAGCCGACGATCATGTCCATGCCCAACGGCATGGTCTTGGTCAGGAACGCGCTTTCCAACGGGCCCTTGAGCGGGGAGCCGTCGGCCCGCTTGGGCGGCAGCATCACCGTGAAATTGCTCAAGCCGACCGACATGTGAACGCCCTGGAGATCCGGGTCGTCGTGGATCATCGCCACGGCCGTCACGAGCCGCTTGAGGTTCCCTTCGCAGTCGGTGCCGATCGGGGCGATGCCCGGGTCGAAGATCAAGTCGTCGTTGGCCATCTCGCGGCCCGGGGCGCGGGCCTGATCCCGCAGGAACTGGGCGGCCCGGTAAGTCTGCTCGGCGGTCTGGCACGGCCCCGACTTGCCGTCCACCACGTGCTCCGATATCAGCAGGATCGGCTTGAACGGGCGGACCGCGCACAAGTCGAACATCCCCAGCCGCAAGGGCGAGATGGAATTGAGAATCGGCTTCTCGCCGCCGGCACGATCCGGGGCGTAGGCTTCCAGGCCGGCTTTGGCGATTTCCGGATCGGGCGTATCGATCGAAAGCGGCTTGCGCGTGACTTCCTGGATTCTCTTGACGAGGTCGGCCATGAACTCGGGCGATCGCTTGCCGACGTTCACGTCGATGTAGGCGGCCCCTTTTTCGTCCTGGAGCCGGGCCAGCTCCAACAGCCCGGCCACGTCGCCCGACTCGAACAGCGCATGCGTGGAGGGGACCGAATCGTTGATCGTCTCTCCGATGATCTTCAAGCCTTCAATTGCCATTGCGTGTTCCTCGTGGCCAACTCGATACGACGGCGGGCAGACCGTGATTATAGTGGGGCCCCCGTGCGGGTCAATTGACCGGCCTGGGCAGGGTCCGGCGAATTCGCAAGAGAGGCGCATTGCCCGTGTTGCGCATCATCGGGAATCCTGCTGCCGACAGGCTGGTAGCCCGTCATGCCACATCGACCGAATCGCGGGGCAAGACTGCCCGACGATGCGGACGCGAGCCCTTACTGCTCCAGGGCTTGACGAAAATCCTCGATCAGATCTTCGGGATTCTCGATGCCGCAAGAGACGCGGATCATGTTGTCGGGGATCCCGACGGCGAGTCGCTGCTCGCGGGTGAAATCGTGGTAGCTCATGTACATGGGCTGCTCGATGAGCGACTCGACGCCACCCAGACTCGGCCCGATCCGCGGCAGCCGAACGGCGTCGACCACGGCCGCCGTCTGATCCGCGTCGGCGTCCTTGACCAGGAAGGTGACCAGGCCCCCGAATCCCCGCATGGTCCGCCGGGCGACCTCGTGATCGCGGTGGCTGGCCAAGCCGGGGTAGTAGACCTTTTCCACGCGGGGGTGGCCTTCCAGGAATTCGGAGAGCGCCAAGCCGTTCTCATTGTGACGCTGCATCCGCAGCTCGAGCGTCTTCAGCCCGCGTTGCAGGAGGTAGATGGCATGCGGCGAATTGCCGGTGCCGATCACGCCGCGGAGCTTTCGAATCGGCTCGATCACGTCGCGGGACCCGATGAGCACTCCGGCCAAGAGGTCGTTGTGGCCGCCGAGATACTTGGTGCAGGAATGGAGCACGCAGTCGACGCCGTATTCGAGCGGCCGGACGTTGTAGGGCGTAGCGAGCGTGGCGTCGATCAGCGTCTCCACGCCGTGCTGCTTTCCCAGGGCCGCGAACCGTTCCAGGTCCACCACGCTGAGGTGCGGATTGGTGGGCGATTCGCTGATCAGGACCTTGGTGTTTGCATTGATGGCGGCTTCCATCCGGTCGTAGTCGCAGGCCGGAACCGTGTGCGTCACCACGCCGAACTTGCCCAACATCTCCCGACACATCTGACGCGTGCGATGGTAGCACTCGTCGAACAGCACGATCTCGTCGCCGGCCTGCAGCTTGGCGAGCAGGAACGCCGCGACTGCGGCCATGCCCGTCGAAAAGGTGACGGCCGTCTCGCCCCCTTCCAGCGCGGCCAGCTTTCGCTGGACCACCTTCTCGCTTGGGTTCCCGTAGCGGCCGTACTCTTCGCGGGGCTGCTTCTCGTCGACGAAGTCGATGACCGCCTGGGTGTTGGCGAATGTATACGTGGCCGTACAGAAGATCGGGTCGGTGATGGCGAAGCCCGGCTTGATGCGGTCTTCGCCCGCATGAACTGCGAGGGTCGAGGGTCGGAGGCCCGGACGGTCCGGGTGGGGTGAAGCGGATTCGCTCGTCATGGTCGTGTCCCGGCAGAAGAACGACGCAACAAAGGGTCCCAGGGATCACCGTGCGACCGCCAGGCCGCCTTCTGCGCTAAGGTGCGAGCGAAAAAAAACCGCGACAATCCAGCGGTCGCGGCACGCTTCGTTCGAGTTTGATCGCCGGCTTGGGCGTACGCTCGAAGTCGACGATGGCACTTTAGCAGATTCTGGCTGCAAGCGGCCGCAAATCCCATTTGCGGTTCGATTCTAGTCAAATTTCAGCGAATGGGCAAGGCACTGCGGGGATCGCCGGCAAGAAGCCGAGCATTGGGTGGGCGCCGATCCTCCGCGATTGCGGGCCTCGCCGACCTGGGCGAGGCCCTTGGACTTCGGCTCCAAGACTGCGCAGCTTACCCAATTCCTCTTGACCGAACGGAAGGGCGACCCGATAATCCGCCCCGCCTTCCCTTCCGCCGATATAGGTAGCAGAGACACCGACCCGAGGAGCTTTCTGATGGCCTCCCAAGCGCGCTTTCTGACGGTTTTTGGTCTGTTGATCACCTTGCTTGCTGCCGGCTGCAACTCACCTTACCACGCCGATCGGGGGGCGTTGTTCGGGGGCCTGCTCGGGGCCGGGACCGGGGCGATCATCGGCGATGCGTTGGGGAACACGGGCGCGGGTGCCGCCATCGGCGCAGGCGTGGGGGCCTTGAGTGGGGCTGCCATCGGCGGAAGCCTCGACGAGATCGAGGCCAAGAACCGGGCAATGATCGCCACTCAACTCGGTCGTGAGGTCCGCGCCGGGGCCGTGACGATCGACGACGTGGTGATGATGAGCGGAGCCGGGGTGGACGACGAACTGATCATCAACCACATCCGCGCCAACGGGATGACCCGTGTGCCCGGGCCGCAGGAGCTGGTCAACCTGAAGAACAACGGGGTCAGCACGGCGGTGATCCGGGTCATGCAGGAGCCGCCGCCACGGCCGCGGACCGAAACGGTGGTGATCGAGAGGCCCACCCCCGCCCCCGTGATTGTGGAAGAGTATCACTACGGCCCACCCGTGTACCACCGCCCGCCCTACTATCACTATCGCCACCGTCGTCCCGAGCCCCGGGTCGGTTGGGGTGTCTCTTTCCACAACTGACGGCCAGAGAACGCGCGGTGGAATCCAACTTTGCCGGCGAACGCACGCCGGCGGTCGTGGGCCATGACTTCCCGCCTTGAGGAAGCCTGAGATTGTGCCGGCAGATGTGGCGGGAATCGCCCCAGTGGGCGGCGATATTGCCAGGCCGCAGAAGGCTTCTTGCCCGTGCCGCCGATGCTCGGCATCTCACATGCCTCGCCGATCACACGTCGGGGAAGCCTGCGTTCCGGGCGATGCGGGCTCGGCGCGTAGTCTGGGACGGGCCGTTAGTCGGGCTTCCTCATCGACATGGCGTGGAGAATGAGCACCACGCCGATCGAGAGGAGGGACCAGCCGACCCATTCCGGCGGCCGGACGGTCTTGGCGGCCAACGGCTCGGCCGTCATCAACGCTCCCATCGTCTGGTTGGCTGTGGCGACGGGACGTGAGGTATGGTCGGCGAGGAACTTCGTCAGTTCCGGCGTGAGCACGACCGAGTCGACCATGCGAAACTGCAATCCTAGAAGCAGCAGCACCAGTCCCGCCAGAAACCACTGGTTCCGGTTCAGTTCCATCCCTAGCCTCCGATCTGGTTTGGCAGAAGCGGCGGGCCGCATTCGGGCTACTCGCCCCGACGCCCGTCAAGACCGCCAAGCTGGCACTCCCAGTTCCTCACTCTTATCGAGCCGAGTCGAGGGCCAACTTCACGTGGTGCTCGGTGGTAGCGGTTATTACAGCCCCCTGGGGCTGGCTGGACCGATTCTTGCGGTCGTGGCGGGAGAGGGACGTCGCGGTTCGGCGGGCGGGGGAGAATGAGCGAGCAACGGCCGGCGGCGACGGCTGCCCTTCGCCGAGAACGCCCATGCCGGGACCCTTACCGCGCCGAATAGTCTTCCGGCAGGTAGAGGAGCCGGCCGCACGCCTTGCACGTGACGGGACGGCTCAGCATGAGATCGTTGATCATGTTCACGGGCACGTGCTGGTTGCACCCGCCGCAGAACTCGCCTTGGATCGGGGCCAGGGCGTCCTCGCCTTTCTGCCGGATCACGCGCTGGTAGGTCTCTCGGAAATCACTGGGTAGGTCGGCCTCGCAGTGTTGCAGCTCTCCGCGGAGACGTTCGATGTCGCCGCGGATGCGCGGCTCCTGTTTGGCCACGTCCTCGGTGGCCTTCTCGGCCTCCTGCCGGCCCTTGGCCACAGCCGCCGCCGCCTGCTTGATTCGCTGGTCATAGCCGTCCAGCTTGTCCAGGGCTTCGAGGATTTCGATTTCCAGGACCTCGTTGGTTTTTTCCGCGGCGGCGATTTCGTCCTGGAGGGCCTGGAACTCGCGGTTGCTGGAAGCCGCCTGAAGCTGCTGGCGGCGCTTCGCGACGGAGGTCTCGCCGCTTGCCAGTTGGTTCTGCTTGTCGTCGGTCGCCATGCGGAGCACCCGGGCCTCGTCGCGGAGTTTCTGAAGCTCCGCCTCCAAACGCTCGACGTTTGCCTGATGCGCCCGGGCTACCCGCGGCCCGCGCTCCAGTCTCTCGTTGAGGTCGTCGAGCTGTCGGCGGATTCGATGGAGGGTCCGCAGGGTCTCGGTAGCGATGTTGGTCTGCGATGTCATGGTTCAGCGATTGCGGGAAAGGTTGATCCAAGAAATGAAAAAGCCGCTGGCTTCTGTGGGGCCAGCGGCTGGGCGTCTCGCGTCAGCCCGCCATCCGTTCAAGGAATCCTTCGAGCTGTTTACTCCGCACCGGGTGCTGCAGCTTTCGGACCGCCTTGGCCTCGATCTGCCGCACCCGTTCCCGGGTGACTTTGAAGATTCGCCCCACCTCTTCCAGGGTGTAGGTGTAGCCGTCTCCCAGTCCGTACCGCAGCCGGATGATCTCCCGCTCGCGGTAGGTGAGAGTTTTGAGCAGAGCCTCGATTTTCTCGCGGAGTATCTCATTACCGGCGGCCTTGTCCGGCCCGGGGACCCCATCGTCCTGAATGAACTCGCCGAAGGAGCTATCCTCGCTCTCGCCGACCGGGCGGTCGAGGCTGACCGGTTGTCGTCCGATGCTCAGCACTCGCTGCGTCTCGTCGAGCGTCAGGTCGGCTGCGCGGGCCGTCTCCTCTGTTGTCGGCTCTCGGCCCAGTTCATGCAAGAGCCTTCGCGAAGTATTTTTCAATTTGCTCAGTACGTCGATCATGTGGACGGGGATGCGAATCGTTCGGGCTTGGTCGGCGATCGCCCGGGTGATGGCCTGACGGATCCACCAGGTAGCGTAGGTGGAGAACTTGTATCCCCGCCGGTATTCGTACTTGTCTACCGCGCGCATGAGCCCGGTGTTCCCCTCCTGAATCAGGTCCAGGAAGCTCAGCCCCCGATTGCGGTATTTCTTGGCAATCGAGACGACCAGCCGCAGGTTTCCGCCGGACAGTTGCCGTTTGGCCTCTTCGTAGTCGCGGTACTGGGCCCGCATGGTCTCACAACGCCGTCGAAGGCTCTTGGGGCTCTCCTGCGTCAGGACCATCAGGTCGCGTAGCTCCCGGCGGAGATTGGCCCGTTCGTCGGCCAGCTCCGCGGTCCTGGGCAGTCGGGCGAGCCGAGCCCGGATCTCGTCCATCCGCCCGGCCAGGTCCTCCATTTGCCGCATCATTGCCTGGACCCGACGGGTCCGCAGGCTAAGCTCCTCCACCAAGGTGAGGGCCTTGCGACGTCGGCGAATGAATCGTCTTCGGGCGGCGGCACGCTCTTCCGGGGGGGTGCGTTTGCTGACGAGTTGGCCGAAATCCCGCTTGTTGGCGTCGAGCACCTTTTCGAGCGTGGCCAAGTTGTGCGGCATACGGCCGATGATCTGCTCCTTGGTGAGTCGTTCGGTGAGCGACACCTTGACCGTTCGGTCGAACGGCAGAACCCCTTTGTGGACCTTTGTCAGCGTGCTGACCGTGGCTGCCATACCCAGTTGGCACCCCAACACCGTGCGGCGAAATCGCTTGCGGGTAACCTCGATCTTCTTGGCCAGAGAGATCTCTTCCCTTCGGGTGAGAAGCGGGATCTCGGCCATCTGGCTCAAGTAGAGACGGATCGGGTCATTGCTCCACTTGGGCGGGTCGTCGGGAAGGGGTGTCACCAACTCCCCTTGGGCGGGGAAAGGCACGACGGCCGGTTCGCCGGTCTCCTCAAGATCTTGCCCCGCCTCGTCCGACTGCTCGTCGGACACCTCAAAGAACTCCGGCTCGGGGGCCTCACTGACCAGTTCGATCCCCATCTCGTCCATGAGGATCAACAGATTGTCGAGTTTGTCTGGGTCGACCGCTTCGTCGGGCAGATACCTGATGACTTCGTCATAGGTCAGGTATCCTTGCGACTTTCCCTTGGCGGCCAGATCCTGCATCTCCTTGTCGAAATGGTCCACCTGGAAACTCCTTTCGCGTCCGTGCGACGCCCTAGGTGAAAACGGGATTTTGATCGGGCGGTGCCAGCGGCTTGCGGTCAGCCGCCCACGGCCCCGATCAGCCCGCGCAGGGTCCTACCCGTCCGTGGGGTCGGAAATGCCCTGCCGGGTGCGCTCCTGCTCGGCGATCTCGCGCAGAAGCGCTAGCTCCTCGCTCTCGTCGAGCCCTCCTTCACGCAACGACCCCTCGCGAACGGGCCGCAGCCTCTCGGCTTCTTTTCGTTGAAAACTCCTGATCAGGTTCTGCAGCAGAGACTCCGGGTCGGTGAGTTCCTTGGCGTGTCCTTTTTCGTCCAGTTCGACGAGCAGGTTCTTGATGACCGGGTCGTCGAACTCCAACATCAGCCGGTCGAACGTCGGAATCGTGCCTGCGTCCGACAGACGGCAACACGCTTCGTAAACCTTCCGGGCCGGCTCAAACGCCAACTGTTCCCCGGCGATCTCCGCCTGGGCTTGAGGCACACACTCTGGGTGTCGGACGACGATCTCGAGCAGCTCCCGCTCCCAAGGATCGATCCGCACGGCCGACCGTGATTCGGCTTCGCCCTCGTCGGCCGGCGCGTCGACCGGGCCTGAGAGCCGTCGCCGCGGGGCTGCACGTCGAAGCGCCGTGAGCCGCTGGCGGACCGCGTGCTCGGGCACGCGGAACAGGAACGCCAACCGGCCCAAGGTCTTCTCCTGGCGGAGACGATGCTCGCCGGTCGTGTCGTGGCGGAGCCGCGGCGCGGTGGCAAGGATCGAGAGTATCTCTTCCAACGCGAGGCTGGAAGCGTGAACGTCGCCTTCGAGATCCAGCCCTCGCGTCTTCGCCTCGAAGGCGTGCTCCAGGGCATCGCGAGCCCGGTTCGCCAGGAGGTCGGCGAAAGCCTCGGCCCCATGCTCCCCGAGGAAATCGGCCGGGTCCATTCCCTCGGGCAAGGTGAGGATTCGCAGGTCGACGTTTTCGGCCAAGAACAGCGCGAGCACCTCGTTGGCCCGACGTTGTCCCGCTTCGTCCCCGTCCAGCACGAGCACGATCCGATCGACAAACCGCTTCAGGAGTCGCACGTGCCGCTCACCGAGCGCGGTGCCCAACACGGCCACCGCATTCTGGAAGCCGTGCTGCTGGGCGATGATGCAGTCGGTATACCCCTCCATAACCAGGGCGGTGCGGCCTTTGCGAAAAGCAGACCGGGCCACATCCAGCCCATAAAGATGGTCACTCTTCGTAAACAGCGGCGTCTCGGGTGAGTTGACGTACTTCGCTCGGCTGGTGGAGCCCGAGTCGGGCAAGACGCGGCCCCCCAGTCCGACGGGGCGATCCTGCGTATCGCGGATGGGAAACAGCAGTCGGCCTCGGAAACGGTCGTACAAGCTCCCGTCCTGCGAGCGGGCCAATACGCCGATCGTCTCCAGCACCCGCGCTCGGGAGGCCGTGCCCCCCGCGCGACGGAGGATCCAGTCGGGCTCGTTCGGCGAGAAGCCGAGATGGAACTTCCCGAGGCTCTCGGGCGTGATCTCTCGGTCTTGGAGATACCGGCGGGCGGGCTCGGCTTCCGGCGCGTTCAGGAGGCATTCGTGATATTGGGTCTCGGTCCAGGCCATGGCCCGGTACAACGCCCGCTTGCCCTCGCCGCTCACCTCGGTGGCGGTCGCCGGGGCGGACTCGGATTCCCCCACTTCACCGCCAGCTTCCATCGAGCCACCCGTTCCGACCGGTCGCCTCGGCTTCAACTCGATTCCCGCCCGATCGGCCAGCATAGCCAAGGCCTCGGGGAAGCTAACCCCTTCCATCTTCATCACGAAGCTGAAGATATCGCCGCCGATGTCGCACACCCAGCACTTGAACGACTGCCGTTCGGGGTTGACCTGGAAGCTGGGTCGGGTGTCGTCGTGCCAGGGACAGAGGCCCAGATAGAGGCGCCCTCGGCGGCGGAGTTGGACGTACCTGCCCACCAGATCGACGATGTCGATCGCCTCTCGGACTTGCTCTTTGGTGTCGAGTGAAGAACCGAATGACACCGTCAACTCCCGGGCGTCAAGATGCGCGAACTCCATTTCACGTCGATGACCACCGGTCGGCAATTCCGTCTGCCGTGCCACCCTCTGGGGAGGGTGCTAAAAGCCGGAAGGGTCGATCATTAGAAGCGGGTCGCCGATTATAGCCTTCACCCGAAAAACGGTCAAGCACGCGATTTCCGGTGCCGCGCCGGGGTTCATGCGTTGCTAGCCCTTGAACAAGCGTATTCGCGTGATGCGGGCAACGTATCCGTAGATTGCCCGTGATTGTCGGTGTTTCGCCGTATTGAGGTGAAGGTACCAATGTCGTTTTCAGGTGAAATTGGCTGATCGTTGTGCTAGCACGAGCTCACTCTGAGTTTTTCGACGTTTTCTTTCTTTGCCTCCCTCGAAATGGGGGGCGCCTTCGCTTGTTTAAGGACTAGTGTACGAATATTCCGCCCGATGTCAGGCATCCCTTGAAAAACAGGCCATCCACAAACCACGCTACTCGTAGAATCCGTAATCATACGCCGCGTCGTACATCGCCACGACGTTCTCGGCCGGCACGCCGGCCTGGATGTTGTGGACGTTGTTGAACACGTAGCCTCCGCCCGGCTTCCAAATCGCCAGGTTGCGGCGGACGTGCTCGCGGACCGTCTCCGGCGACTCGCGGGGCAGCACGTGCTGGGCGTCGATCCCCCCGCCCCAGAAGACGAGCCGGTCGCCGAATCGGGCCTTCAGATCGGCCGGGTCCATGCCGGCGGCGCTGATCTGGACCGGGTTGAGCGCATGGATGCCGTTGTCGAGAAGATCGGGGATGTATTCGGTGCATGAGCCGCACGTGTGGTACCAGATCTTCGCCTCGGTGCGCGAGCGGATGTACCGGACGAGCTGCTTGTGACGCGGCTTGACCACCCGGCGGTAGAAGTCGGGCCGGAAGAGGGGGCCCTGCTGGCCGGCCAGGTCGTCGCCGATCATGATCACGTCGACCACGTCGCCGACCTCGTCGAGGAACAAGCGGAACCAGTCCATCCAGAACTTGAGGGTCTGGTCCAGGAGGGCCTCGCAGAACTCGGGCTCGGTGAGCGTGTCGGTGAACCACCGCTCCAGCCCTCGCATGTACCAGCACGTCTCGTAGACCACGCCCGAGATGCCGCTCACGACGGCGTACGGCGTCTCGTTCTTGATCCCGAGGGCACGCTCGCGCAGGCCCTCGAAACGGCTTGGGTCGTCGCCCTTGGGGAAGGGATAGTCGCGGACGTCGTCGATCGAGGCGTCGGCCAGGGGGTGAAAGGAGACGTCCATGTAGTACGGCTGATCGTCGGGCATGGACCAGCGCACGCCGAACTCGTCCACCAGGTCGTGCCACGTGCGACCGTCCCGCTCGGCGACGACGATCTCGCCCTGGAAGTCGGACGGGGCCCCCGCGGCGACGTAGCGGGTGTCGACGTGCAGCCGCTCGAGCAGGGCCTCGCATGGCCGCGCGAGCTGCTGCACCGGGTCCATGACCGTCAGTTCCTCTTCGATCCCCAGGTGCTCAAGCAACGCCTGGTAGGCGAACTTGTGGATGCCCGTCTGGTTGCCGCCCAGGTCGATCGGCACGCGATCGGGCTCCTCGTGGTTGAGGGCCGCGAGGAGGCGCTCGCGCGAAGTCATGGTTTCGGTGGGCATGGTTACGGTTCCCGTTGCGATCCTTGGGGAAGGTTCTTCGAGGGCAGGCTCACTGCGAGAGATTCTCGTACCATACGAGGTTGTTCGACCGTGAGGCGATCACCACCAGGTCGAGCCTGCCGTTGAGGTTGAGGTCGGCCGCCACGGCGCCCTCGACCGTGATCCCGCGGTCGAGATCCACGGTCGCGTAGCGGTCGCCGGTCGCATCCGCGGGATCGTAGAGGCGAAGCCCGCCGCCGTCGCGACGCCAGCCGGCCACGATCTCGTCGAGCCCATCGCCGTCGAAATCGGCGACCACGAGGGCGTGCCCCTCGCTGAGCGTGTCGTCGAGCACCCGGCGGTTCCACGTTCGGCCGGCCTGGTCGGGCGTGTAGACGACCACCTGGTGGCCGTGCCAGGGCTCGATGGCCGCCAGGATGGGCCGCGCCGGCCCCAGGTGCCCGGGGACCACGTCGCTGGTGCCCCGTGCGGTGCCCGGCTTGTCGTCGACGGGCTCCGCCCCGGGGGCTACGTGAACCTTGCGCCATCGGGCCGTCGATCCTTCGCCTTCGAGCTCGAACCGGTAGATCCCCTCGAAGCTGGCCGTGAGGATTTCGTCTCGGCCGTCCCCGTCGAGGTCGGCGATGTAGAGCCCGTGCAGCACGGTCAGCGTCTCGTCGATCTTCCACGCCTCCCAAGCGTCGCCGGGACGGTTGGGCATGCGGAAGGCCCACAGGTGCGAGGGCTTGGCGTCCTGCGGGCCGTGCGAGCCGGGGCCGAAGATCGGGGCGTGGACCAGCTCCGGCTTGCCGTCTCCGTCGAGATCGCCCCAGCGGAGCCGGTGGACCACGGGATCCACGGCGATCCGCTCCGCGGGCCAGAGGTCGCCGGGCTTGTCGGGCCGGCGCAAGAGGTCGATGTGGCCGCCGCGGCTGGAATCGCCAAAGTAGAACTCGCTGGCCAGGGCGATTTCCGGCCGGCCGTCTCCGTCGACGTCCCGCGGCGCCAGGTCGATGTTCTTGGCGGTGCGGGCGACCGGCCGGCGCTTCCAGCCCGGGTTCTCGTACCAGTCGACGCGGTCGGCCGACGTGGAAAGGGCGATCACGTCCGGCCGGCCATTGCCGGTCAGGTCGGCCACCGCGACCTGGTAGCCGCCCGGGTAGGTATCGATGTCGTGTCGCTCGAACTGGATCGGACCGGCCACCGCCATGCTCAGCCAGATAACGGTCATGGGGCTCATGGAAACCTCCAAGATAGCAAGCCATGTCACAGAGCTGCAACGTGGTATCCCGCAGAGCAGGCCCCAAGGGGCTCCCACACGCAGGTCGCGGCAAGGGAGGACCGGCCTGCCGGACGCCCGCCAATGATTGAAGTATACCGGTCCCGAGGTTAACATTGCTACCAGAGGACGCGTCATTCGGACCGATCGTCGACTTTTCTTCGCTGGGAGACCAAGAGATGCGCAAGCTTGTGATGACAACCTGGCTGGTTCTGTTTTGTCTTGTCGCGGCCGATTTCGGGCGTGCGGAGAAGCCGGAGGCGTTTCCGGCCGGCTCGGTGAAGTTCGTCAAGCACCGCGTGGGCGACTACCGCGGCGAGCCGTGTGGCGTGGGCGATTTCACGGGCGACGGCAAGCTCGACATCGTGGCCGGCCCCTACCTGTACGTCGCCCCGGACTGGAAGGCGCGCAAGATCCGCACGATCCAGGGCGACGTGGACGAGGCGGGGAAAGGCTACCGGTACGACTTCATGAACCTGCCGTTGGACGTGGACGGCGACGGGCGGTTGGACATCGTCTCCTGCTCGTGGCACGAGAAGCGATCGACCTGGTTTCGCAACACGGGCGAGGCCGCCGGCGAGTGGCCCGAAGCGGTCGTGGAAGTGAACGGCAATTTCGAATGCGGCGAACTGTGGGACGTCGACGGCGACGGCAAAGCGCTGGAGATCCTGCCCGACGTGCAGCGGACCGTTTGGTACGAACTGGGCAAGCTGCCCGACGGGAAGCGTGGCCTGGTGGTGCACGTGGTTTCGGAGAAGCCACTCGATTTCGGCGGGGGCGTGGGTGACTTAAGCGGCGACGGCCGGCCTGACATCGTCCGACCGAACGCCTGGTACGAGGCGCCCGAAGACCCTCGGGCCGGCGAGTGGAAGGAGCATCCGCTGGCCGTCGGGAGCATGGAAGAGGGGAAGGCCGAGCACACGCCGCAGATCCTGGTGTACGACGTGAACGCCGACGGAAAGAACGACATCGTGACCAGCTCGGCGCACCGCTACGGCATTTTCTGGTACGAGCAGATGCGCAAGGGCCCGGAGATCTCGTTTGTGCGGCACGTGATCGACGACTCCTGGAGCCAGGCCCACAGTCTGACGCTGGCCGATCTGGACCGGGACGGCGATCTCGACCTGGTTGCCGGCAAGCGATTCATGGCCCACAACGGGAACGACCCGGGGGCGTTTGAACCGCCGTGCGTCTACTGGTACGAGCTTGCGCGGGGCCCCAAGCCGGTGTGGACCCGGCACGTCATCTCCCAAGGCGAAGGGATCGGCTCGGGGATGAACGTCCCGGTCGTGGACCTCGACGGCGACGGCGACCTGGACGTCGTGGTCACCGGTAAGTTTGGCGGCCCGGTCTGGTTCGAGAACAAAGCGAAGTAAACCCCGGGCGTTCCCGAAGCGATCGTGGACCGTGGAGTCGGCGGCGCACCATCCGGCCGCTTGCGGCTTCGCCCGTCCGTACACCGCCGGGACCAGCGTGTTCTCTTGAGCGGTGATTGGTGCGCGCTCCACGCGTCACCACCGCGCCAGCCCGCGCAACCGGCCCCACCGAACCGCCGACAGGCTCGTTCGCGTGCCGATCTCGTTTGACGAAGTGCCTGCCGCGACGTAAATATACGATCGGGAGGATTCTCTTCGTGCACATGCGCCACCGTTGCGGCTTTACACTGATTGAGATACTCATCGTCGTGGCGATCATGGCGGTGTTGGCCGCGACCGTGATCCCGCAGTTCGCCTCGACCACGGAAGACGCCAAGCTGAGCGCCCTGGAATACAACGTGAAGGTAATGCGGGAGCAGGCCCAGATTTACCAGGCGCATCACTTGGGCGATTTGCCCACGATTCGGGACAACAGTCTGCCGCAGTTGACCGGCGCAACGAACGTCCACGGCGAGATCGGCGCTTCGGGAGACGACTATCCGCTCGGGCCGTACGTCAACGAGGCGCTTCCGGTGAATCCGTTTGACGAGAGCAACAAGGTCACGGCCGTGGCGGTGCGGGGTCAGAAGCCGACCCGGGCCGTCGGCAGTCTGGGCGGTTGGCAGTACGACGAGTCGAACGGCGCCGTCTGGCCGAATCATCCGGCGTACTACTTGGCCCGGATCACCGCGGAGGCCGAGGTGGTGGTCCCCGCGGCGCCCTGAGCCGACCGGGCCGGTCGAGAAGTGGACTCCGTGCAAGGCCCGATCAGAGGACCTCGACGACCATAAAGGTCACGTCGTCGTGGGTCAGGCACCCCCCGGTGTGCTCTTGAATCGCGGCAAGAACGGCGTCCTTGACGTCTTTCGGCGTTCCCGATGATCCGGCGTCGAGGACGGCGGACAACCGGGTCGCGCCGAAGATCTGCCGATCGGCGTTGGGGGCTTCCACCACGCCGTCCGTGTAAAGAAAGAGTCGATCGCCCTTGGCCAGCGGGATCCGCTGCTGGTCGTAGCGGACGTCGGGATCGACTCCCAGCGGGAGATTGGCCAGCTCGCGACCCTCGTCGAGCGTGACCGAGCGCCACCGATCGTCCGACGTGCGGCGGACGAACGCGGGCGGATGGCCCGCGTAGGCGAAGTACAGGTTGGAGTCGGGCCGGTAGAAGGTGACCACGACGGCCGTGGTCAGCGCCTTGTACCCGCGCTCGGCGGCCAGCCGGTTCAGGTCCGCAAGGACTTCGTTCCCCTCGGCGCTATTCATCCGCGCGGCCAGCGAGTCGTAGATCCACTGGCTGACGTCGGTGACGGCCGGGCCGTGGCCCGACACGTCGGCCACGGCGATCCGAGTGAGCATGTCGCTTGCCGAGACGCTGAAGTAGTAGAGGTCGCCGCCCTTGCCGCCCTCGCACGCCCGGGAGTAGAGGCTGGCCAGCATTCCGCTCGTCGAGGCCTGCAAGTCGTCGCTTCGTATTCCGCCCCACACTTCGTTGTGGCTGATCGAGTGCTTGATCTTTGCCAGCAGGGCCATCTCCGTATCGTCGTACTGCTGGTCGGCTTCCATCCGCTTGACCAGCCAATCGGCTTCCGAGGCGTCGACTTCCTCCGGCGACCGGTCGTCGTCCAGCACGTGGCCGCTGATCGCTTCCACGAAGAACTCGGTCCAGGAGGCGTGATTCGGCCGGCCGGTCATGGCGTCGTTCAGGTCGAACAGGAAGTCGGCCGTCCTGCGGTCGATGCCTTCCCGGCGAACATCGCCCCGGCCATACACCACGCGGCGAATTTGCCCCACCCGCGCCTCGACGATCAGGCCGTCTTCCTCGATCGCCTGCCGGAGGGCCGAGAGCACGTAATCGAGGAAGTGACCCGGCACGCGCTCCGCGCAGGCGCAAACGTTCACCAGCAGCTCGATCTCGACGTTCCCCAGTCCCGACGCCTCTCCCAGCTTGCCGATCAGGTAGGCGGCCTCTTCGTCGTGGAGGACGCTCGGAGGGCTCGGCTCCCCGAGCAGGTGGCCGGTCAGGGCGTCGACGAACAGCGCCTGCCACGACGGGTCGCTCTCGGAGACCTCGGCGTGGATGTCGAACAGCAACTCGGCTTCGTCCCGGCCGATGGGGCCCGCCGTACGAAGCGCGTCTTGGAGTTGCCGGACCGCTCCGTCGGGCACAACGCCCGTCGACCGGATCGCCTGCCTGAGTTGGTCGAACAAGTGGTTCATGGACTCAAGACCCCGCAAGAGAAGCTTCGTGTCGCCGCGCCGCGACTCGCACCGTCCATTGTACCGCAATCGAGGCGCCGCGTTACCCCGCCGGCAGACGCCTTCCAGCCGACGCTGCACATTTGCCGCCATGGGCCACGCCACTCATTTCTGCGCCGGCCCTTCGACCACCACGATCGCCTCCTGGAACTGCGGCAACGTCCACTCGCCGTAGTGGACGTCGACGGGAATCACGTAGCGGCCGGGCCGAACGCCGGAGGGAACGCGGAACGCCAGCCGCACCTCCCCTTCGCTCTTGGCGGGTACTTCAGCACGCGGCCAGTTGTCGACCCTCTGCGTGGCCACTGCCACCTGCGGTTCGGCCGTGCCGCCCCAGCTTCGGGGGAGCACCGGACGGCAGGCCGCCACCCGGGCGTCCGTCGAATGGTTGGTGACGACCACGCGAAGCTCCACCTTGCCGCCCGCCGTGGCCTGCTGCTCGTACGGCTGACACCGAACCCAGGGCTCGTCCATCCCGTAGTTGGCGTGGTCCCACGGGACAAGCTCCCCGAAGAGCTTCTCACGCTCGGCCAAATTCGCGCGCATGAATCGGCACTCGTCGGGCGTGAAGTCCCAGGCGTCTTGGACGTGGCAGTTGAAGATGTGCGTCGGCTCGAGTTTCTCGATCAGTTCGATGCAGCGATCGAAGCCGACCCCGCGGCCGAGCCAGTTCCGGTTGTGCGCGCAGTAGTCGTCGATGCCCGCCATGGTGAACGAATCGCCCACGAAGAGCATGCGCAAGCCCTTCCCCTCTACGAAGAGGCCGGAGTGATAGTACGTCTGGCCGGGCAGGTGATAGGCCGTCATCCGGAACTCGCGCCACTGCCACGTGTCGCCATCTGTCGTGGGGCGGTCCACGCGAGCGACGCTGGGTGAAATGCAGGGCAGACGCCAAGCCATCGGATCGGTGATTACCTCGGCCACGTGCCGGTCGGTGATGCACGGGCAGTCGAACTCCTTCTGGAACTCGGGGATGGCGTTGACGTGGTCGTCGTGGTAGTGCGTCACCCAGAGGCCCTCGACCTTGCTGATCTCGCCGCCCTCGATGAGCTTCTTGATCTCGTCGACGACCCGGGGGGCTCCGCAGTCCATCACGAACGCCGCCTTGTCCTGCGAGACGAGCATCCAGGTGGTGCCTATGTGGCGCAGGCACTCGGGAGCCGGCTTGCCCGGGCGGATCGGCATGTGGTCCTTCCGATCGGCGAACTCGCCGAACAGCGCCGGGAAGTAGTGGCGCAGGGCGGAGATGGCCACGTACTTGTCGTAGCAGCGGTCGACGCGTGTGACGAGCGCGTCGATCGCCTTCGCCGGGTCGGTCATGATGGTCCCGTGCGAAGGCACCACCCGATCGGCCCCGGCCCCCTTGATGCGCCCGAGGCTCTCTTTCAATTCCCACTGGGCGCCGAGGAAGCCGTGATAGTCGGTGATCCCTCGGTTCCCTCGCTTGAAGCCCTTTTGGAGACTGTGGACGTCCCACACGCGGCCTTCGTCGTAGATGCAATCGCCTGAGAAGATGGTCCGCCGTCCGTCCACTTCGATCAGGTAGCTGACCGAGCCGTCGGTGTGGCCGGGCGTCGCAAGGACCCGGATCTTCGCCGGGCCCCAGGTCAGCTCCTGGCCGTCGCCCAGCGTGCCGTCGACGCGGACCGGCTCGGCGAGCATCAGGTGATGCGGATGCTGGTTGTAGATGTGCCAGCGGCTCTTCGGGCTCTCCCAGTAGGCCGCGACGTCGTCGAAGTGATCGCGCTCGGCGGCCGGGACCGTGATCCGGGCACCGCGGGCGGCGAACGCGTGGGCGCCGCAGGCCTGGTCGCGGTGGTGATGGGTGAAGAGGACTTGGTCGACCGACATGATGACGAGCCGCGCAAGGGCCGTCGCGACACGGCCGTCGCCGCAGTCGATCAACAGCGCCTTCGCGCCGTCGCGCACGATGCCCACGTTGATCGGGCCGCGGTAGACCGCGAGATGCTCGCTCAGCCGGGTGACGTCGCCATCGGGCGAGGCGCCAGCGGCCGGAGCGTCGCCCGGCTGAGCCGCCGCCGTGCCCGGCGTTCTCCCGCCGAAGGTGAGCCCCGCCGCACCCGCCACCGTCGCCTTGAGAAAATGGCGCCGGTTTTCGGTCCGCCTGGTCGTTTCGCTGCTCATGGCGATCTCCTTATGGAGGTGTTCGTTTCCCTCGATGCGATTCCGGGAGAACGCGTAGGGTGGGTCGAGGTACGAGACCCACGCCTCCGATATCGAACGGCCACAATCCCGCGTGGGTGCAAGCACCCACCCTACGCGCAATCCGTCTTGCCTCTCGAATCCCGACGCCCGCGATCTTGTCGCCGGGCGCGAGCGCGTGGGTGCAAGCACCCACCCTACGAGTATTTACCTCTGGGGCGTTTGTGCATCGCTCGCGTGCTTGCACAGATAGTCGAGGGCCATCAACGCGTGCGCCCGAACGCCCACCGGCAAGGCCGCTTCGTCGATGAAGAAAAACGGCGTGTGGACGGGGTGGACCGCGCCGATCGCCTCGTTGCGCACGCCGAGGAACACGAAGCAGCCCGGCACCTGGTCGGCGTAGTGGGCGAAATCCTCGCCGCCCATCACCGGCTCGGCTTCGACCACGTTCTCCTCGCCCACCGCGCGCTCCAGCGACATTTTCGCCCGGGCGCCCAGACCCGGGTCGTTCCAAACGCACGGACCGTAATCGTCGAAATGGATCTCGGCCGAGGTGCCCAAGGCATCCGCGGTACCATCCACGATGCGGCGGAACTCGGCCACGGCCTTCCGGCGGACCTCAACCGAGTGGCTGCGGATCGTGCCTTCGAGCACCACTTCCCCGGGGATGATGTTCCAGGCCCGACCGGCTCGAATGATCCCGAACGAGACGACGACGGGGTCTCGCGCGTCGACCTTGCGGCTGGCGATGCTCTGGACTGCGGTGACGACGTGTGCCGAGGCGACGATCGGGTCGACGCCCAGCCAGGGCATGGCCGCGTGCGACTGCTTGCCGCGGATCGTCACCTGGAAGCGGTCGACGCTGGCCAGCAGCACTCCCGGTCGATAGGAGATCTTGCCCGTTTCCAGCTCGGTGTTGACGTGCATCCCGAAGATGGCCGCAACGTCGGGGGCCTTGAGCGCGCCCTCCTCGATCATCAGCTTGGCCCCGCCCTGTTCCCCGGCGGGAGTGCCTTCCTCGGCCGGCTGGAAGATCAGCTTGACCGTGCCCGGCATCACGTCGCGCATCTGGGCCAATACCTCGGCCGCGCCGAGGAGCATCGCGGTGTGGCAGTCGTGACCGCAGGCGTGCATCACGCCTTCGTTCTTTGAGGCGAAGGGGAGATCGGTCTGTTCCTGAATCGGCAGGGCGTCCATGTCGGCCCGAAGTGCCACCGTGGGCCCGGGCTTGTGGCCCCGAATCAGTGCCACCACGCCGTGGTGTGCCACGCCCGTCTTGATCTCGTCGACGCCGATCTCCTCAAGCCGCTCGGCGACCACTCCGGCCGTCCGCTCCTCTCGGTTGGAGAGCTCGGGGTGGGCATGGAGGTCGCGCCGGATCTCGATGACCGCCGGGGTGACTTGCTTGGTCAACTGCTCGACGCGGCTTAGGATGTCGTCGGCCCCCAGCAAGTGCCGGCCGTTTGCCAGCAATAGCGCGCCTAGAAACACCACGGTGACCGTTCTCTTCATCTTTGGCTCCTCGTCTTGTCTCTCGGATGCGATGTTCGATCTCGCTTGCCCGGTGCAACGTCAGAAGTGGGGTTATGTAGGGCGGGTCGAGTCTCGTAGGAAGTCTCGTAGGAAGTCTTGTAGTGTGGGTCGAGGCACGAGACCAAAGGATCTAGTATGAAACAACCTAATTCTCACGTGGGTCTCGTACCTCGACCCACCCTACACGGTCGCTGGATGTTCGGCAGTACGAAATTCCCTTCATCCTTTGCGTCTTGGCGCCTTGGCGAGAGTCCTCCTCCCCTCAAAACCCGTCCAGCTCCTCAACCAGTTCGTCGGTCGTCCTTAATCGGGCGAACTTGCGTTTCCAGACTTCGAAGCAGGCCGCCTGGATCTCGGGCCAGAGGGTCGCCACGCCGTCGGTGACCGCGGTGACGCGATAGTCGCGATTGGCCGCCGACATCAGCGTGGCGTTCACGCAGACGTCGGTCACCACGCCCGTAACGATCAGGTAGCGCACGTCGCGGCTCCGCAGCGCCAGGTCGAGCGGCGTTCCGTAGAACTTGTCGTAGGCGTAGCCCCGGACGACGAGCTCGTCGGGCCGCGGCGCCAGCTCGGCGACCGTCTCGGCGGAGTTCGGCCCTTCTCCGGCGCCTGGGCCGATCAGGCAGTTGTTCGACGGATAGCCGAAGCCGGTCGGCTCGCCCGGCCCGGCCGGCCGATGCTCCGACCCGAACGGGTCGCCGCGGAGGCAGGGCACCGAGGTCGCATACACGAACTCCGTGAACACGACCGGCACTTGCTTCCGGCGACACACGTCGATCAGCCGGCGGACGTTGGGGATGATCTCGCGGCCTTGGGGGACCTCCAGGGCGGCGCCCGGGTCGAGAAACCCGTGCTGCATGTCGATCACCACCAGCGCGGTGCGTCCGGGCCTCAAGCGGTGCAGCTCGTCGATCCGCTCTTGTCTCAGGTGGAGTATTTCGTCGAGACCGGTCATTTCGTCTCCAATTGCTTCAGCGTCTCTTGGCACAGCTCACGGTGCTTGTTCTGCTCGTCGGAGCCCTCCGCTCCGGCGGCCCCTTCTTTCCAGGCGGCGCGTGCCTGGTCGGCCCGCCCCAAGGCGGCGAGGGCCTTTCCGCGCCAGTATTGGGCGGCGGCCTCTTCGGGGGTGTCGGAGCGGCCCACGCCGAGGTTCTCCGGATAGGTCAACGCCGTCTCGAAGTCCTTGAGCGCCGCTTCGGCGTCCCCTTTCTCCAGGCGGATTCGGCCTCGGGCCACGTGCGCCTTGTTGAACATCACCCAGGTGACGTCCTGCCCTTCCCAGTGGATGAAGTAGGGCGTCGACTCCAGAAGCTTGACCGTGTCGTCATACCGCTTTTCATCCAGGTAGGCCTGGGCGAGCATAATGGTCACGTCGGCCCGCCGCATTCCCTTGCAGGGCATGGTTTCCAGGGCTTTGACGGCCTCGGGCCGCTTGCCGTCGGCGATGAGGATCTCGGCCAGATCGCGGTAGAGCGTCTGATCATCCGGCCGGGCGGCAATCGCTTTGCGGTAGTACTCGGCGGCTTTGGGAAGATCGTTCTCCCGTGACGCCGTGGCGAGACCCAGATTCCGCAGCGCGACACTCAGCCGCGGATCGAGATCGGCCGCTCGTTGCCAGTGCGTGGCGGCTTCGTCGACGCGACCGAGGCCTGCCAGAAGGTTCCCCAAGTGAAGATGGGCGCCGGCGTCTTTCGGGCTATTCTTGACGGCATGTTGCAGCACGTCCACGGTTTCAGGCCGGGACGGGAAGACGAAGTCTCGCCAAATGCCCGCGGCCTGGTCCAAATACTCGCTCGCCTTCGATTCGTCTCCTTGCCGCGAGGCGTAGTAGGCCAGGTAGTAGAGCGCCAGCGGATTCCGTTCGGCTTGGGGAACGCCCTTCACACACGTGGCGTCGAGCAGCTTGGCCGCCTCTTGGGTCAATCTGAGCTCGCCGAAGACGAGGGCGGTTTCCAGCATTTCGAATTCAACCTCGCCGACGAAGGCCCTCGTCTCCTCGACGAAGCGGGCCATCTCGGCTTCACCGCTCAGGGCCTGGATCGCCCTGGCGGCCAAGTCGGTCGGGTTTCGGGCGATCGTGAGCTGGGCCATCTTCGAGGCGAGCTCCGTGTCGCCGTCGGCCCACGCGGCCAACAGGTAGTGCGTGATGGTCTTGGCATCCTTCGGGCCGGACCGCATGGCCACTGCGAAGGCGCCGCGGGCGCGGGAGTAGTCGCCCATCCGCATGTAGGCTCGCCCGACCAGGTCGTGGCCGCGGGAGACGGTTTCGCTGAACTTGGTCGCCTGGTACCCGCAGCGAAGGGCTTCCTTGGCTTCACCGCGCCGCAAGTGGCACGCGCCCAGCAGGTACCAGGAGAGGCCGTCGTCGGGATGGCGATCCAGGGCCTTGGTGAGTCGTGAGATCGCATCTTCGTAGAGCCCCGCTTCCAGGTCGAGGATGGCCAGCGCGCGCAGGGAGGCCACGTGGCCCGGGTCCTCGGCCAAGGCGAGCTCATAATACTTGCGTGCTTGAAGCCGACTCGTGTCCCGGTCGTGCTTGCGTCCCTTGAAATACTTCTCTTCGACGGTGAGCTGGTCGTCGGGCTTTTCCTCGGACTTGGACGGATCGGGCGGCGAGACTTGGGGAACCGGGAGCGGCGTGGTGAACTCGGCCAGCAGGTCGCCGGCTTCCGTGCTGACGGTCACGTCGACGGGCGCGTCGCCGGCTTCGGCCAGCGTGACGACCTGGACGCTCTCCGGGGAAAGGTCGATCGGCTTGTTGAGCAACTCGCGATCCTGGCGAGACAGCCTGCACACGGCCCCGGGAAACTTGGCGGTCGCCAGCAGACGCAATTCGAGCTTGCCGTCCGTGCGGGCAGTCCGGACGGCCACGTCCTTGGTCGCGTACTCGAACCCGTCGCCCAGCTTGTGGACGGGATACCACCATTCCTGCCAGGCGATCTCTTGTCGCGGGGCGAGCAGGCCGTAGTCGGACTGCGTGGGAAGCGGCCCGCTCTGCACCTCGATGTACGGGCCGTCCTCGTCGGTGAGGTTCCGCTGGCTCGCCTGTCCGAACTCCCAGTTGCCCCAGGTCCAGGCTTTCTTGCCGGGCAGGACGCGGTGATTGGCCACCTGGACGATGCCGCGGTCGGCCTCGACGTCGTAGGCCCCGAAGAAGTCGAACTCGCACTGGTAGGCGAAGACCGACGCCCAAGTGTAATGGTTCTTCAGCCACGTGAGATCCTTGCCCTCATGGATCGGCCAGGAGAAGAACTTCTCTCCGCTGTGGTCCATGCCGAGCGTCATCGGATAGATGAACCGGGTGCCGGGGCGGTTGGGAAACGCGGTGCAGTTCCAGAAATAGTACGGGTGCGTCCCGTCGGTGGGGTTGTAGATGCTGATCCTCTCGTCGAGATAGGCCTTGCCCGGGTGCAAGGTCACGCGCGCGGTCCAGCGGGTGCGGAAGATCTTCTCCTGATTGCTGATTTCCAGGAAGGCGGAGCCGTCCTTGTTCTCGCCGACCAGGGCGTCGACGGGCGAGACGGCCGTGACCGTGTGTCCGTGCGGGCCGGAGTTCCACTCCACGCCGCCGCTGATCCAGGCGCCCCGCATGGCGATCATTCCCGGCTTGATCACCCGGTTGAGGTGGAACATCTCCTCGCCCGTCGACTTGTCGAGCACCGAGTGCAGTCGCCCGCCCAACGCGGGCAGGCAAGTGACTTTCAGGTACTCGTTTTCGAGGAACAGGGCCTTGTAGGTTCGATCCACTTTGATCCGGGAGAGATGGTCCTGCATGGTGTAGGGGTACGTGATCGCGCCCTTGACCGTGGTCGACAGGCCCGGCCCGCCCTCCAGGGCCCAGAACTTGGGATTGATGTCTTCTTCCCACGGATACGTGGGGATCGTGATCGTGCCCTCCCAGGCTTTCACCTCGGCCCGGCTCGGTCTTGGGAGCAGGAGCACCAACCCGATTACGAGCGAAACCGCAACACCACGCTTCGCGGAGCTTGCCATGATCGTCACCTCGCCTGTTCTTCTCGGGGGTGATACGCCAGGCGTTTGAGAACGCTTGACGAGAGAACCGGTCCGCCCGGGGCCGACCAACCATCAGCCCGGGCACCGATCAGGATAGCGGGAACCGCCGCGACGTGCAATTCGCCGCCGCAAGGCGGCCGTCTCAGCTTCGGGCGGCCTCGATCATGGCCAGGATGTTCTCCAGGGGGACATCGGCCTGGATCGTGATCCCCGGCTCGAGGATGTAGCCGCCGCCGGCGCCCATCTGCTGCTTCAGGCAGAGGACTTCGCGGCGGACCTGCTTGGGGCTCGCCTTGACCAGGAGGCTTTGCGTCCCCAGCCCGCCGCAGAAGGTGAGCTCACGGCCGAACTCCCGCTTGAGCTCGAGGACGTCGAGTGCCTCCGGCTGGATCGGGTGGAGGATATCCAGGCCGAGCTCGACGAGATCGGGGACGACCGCGTGCACGTTCCCGCACGAGTGCAGGAGGACCGTCCTTCCGGCCCGCTTGGCTCGGGCGAATATTCGGGCGAGCCGGGGCTTGACGAAGCGTCGCCAGGCGTCGGGGCTGATGAGCATCGACTTCTGGGTCCCGTAGTCGTCGCTCAAGGCGATGCCGTCGAACGTGAAGCGGTCGAACAGCACGTCCATCGTGCGGAGGACGTAGTCGGCGATGCCCTCGAGCAGTTGGTGAACGAAATCGGGCTCCAGCGCGACCCAGAGCAGCAGCCGCTCCATCCCGCACATGAACGTCGCCCGCTCCCAAAGGTCGCCGACCCAGACGATCGTGAAGTGCTCGGCGTTGGCCCGGCACCAGGGATCGAGCGGCTCGAAGCGGTAAGCCGCCGCCGGATCGGGAAACGTGTAGCCCGAGAGATCGGGCTCCGTGAGGCAGGGACCGATCGGAGCGCCGCGATCGATCTCGCTGGTGGTCCACACGACGCCGAACTCGTCCCGGATGCGGCTCCCGTGCTCTTTCGGCGAGGCATACAGCGGCTTGATCGACTCCGTGCCCCGCATCCGGATTGGCAGATTGAGGTGCTCTTCGACGTCCGTGGTGCCGTAGTGCTCCTCAATCGCTCGCCGCGCGGGCGGTGAGAGGGGGAGATTGTAGGGGACGGGCACCGTGCCGTCGTGCCCCAGAACTCGCCGGATCCATTGCTTGTTGGTCACGTCACACCCGAGCTATCGCCAGATAGACCTATTCAGGACCTCGACTGCGCTCGCGCGGATGGTCGCCGCTTTCGAACTCCGGTCGGTCGGTCAACAGGAACCAGTGCGTTCCCCGCTCGGCGGGTAGGGTCACGCAGTAGCTGCCGCCGTCGTAGTCGATGGGAATGGGCTCCAGGTGGGACCCATCGCCGGCAAGCGGGATCAGTCTCAAGCCCTGGGGCGCCCGGATGGCCAGCTCGCCGCGGACCGGCTCCGAGAGGAGCGGCATCTTCCCGCCCTCCGAGGCCACGACCCGAGCGATGGCGGTGATCAGCAGACGCCTGGACTGGCCGATCGGTTTTCCGTCCAGGCTGGAGACTGCCACGGCGGCTTTCGGCGTGGCGACGTCGAAGGTCACGTGTTTGAGCTCCACCGGCGTGCCGCCGATCCACCCGTGAAGTGCCTGCGTGCGGTCGGTCTCGATCGCTTGGGCGCCCTGGCCCCAGTTTCGGGTAAGTTCGCCGGTGTCGGAGCGGACGAACTTGTGTCCGCGCGGAATGAAGTCGCGGTCCGGGTCGGCGACGACAATCACTTCCGGTTCCGGCTCGGTCTCGGCGTCCCAGTCCAGCTCTTGGGTGTCCGGGAGCCCGATCGTGACCTTGCTCTGCTCCAAGAGCGTGCGCAGGCTGGCCATGTTCCGCGGGTGGCTGGCCTCGTCGTAGAGCGTTTGGCGGTCGAGCATGATGCAGTAGGTCTTCCGGGCCTCGGCCACGTGCTTCTGCCGATAGAGGAGCGCGGCGGCGGGCATCAGGCCGGTCAGCGCCGGGTCGGGGAACGTGGACCACGTGCCCGGCCGGTCGGGCTCGGCAAACGTTCGCTGCGAGTAGTTGTAGATCATCGGGGCGTCCCAGCCCTGGAGCGCGGAGATGCCGGCCACGTAGAGCGGCGCGGTGAAGCGGTCGACCGCCGGATAGGGGACGTTCCACTCGGTGATCGCCACCGGCTTCCCATACGCCTGGCCCGTGGCGATGTAGGTGATGTAGTTGCCGTCGTACCGCGGGTTGGCGCTGAGGGCTTCCGGGGAGCCGTAGGAGTGGACGTCGATGATCCCGCTTGCCGTGAGCGGCGGCAGGCCGCACAGGTTCATGTTGCCCCACATCTGCGTGGTGGCGACGGGGACCTTCACGCCCAGCTCCGCCAGGTGGTCGAGCATCCGGCGGTTCCACGCGTGCTCCCAGTCGGCCAGGAACAGCTTGCCGGGGCCGGGCTCCCACGTTCGCCCGGTCTCCGCGGGGTCCAGGCCGTGCCGCTCGGCGAACGACTTGACCGCGGCTTCGAAGATCCGGTTGTGATGCGGGTTGTTCTTGTCGGCGAGCATCAGGTTGCCGAAGTGGCAGGTCAGGTCGTTCTCGTTGGTGACGAGAAGCCCCATGATCGCCGGGTCGTCCTTGTAGGCCAGCCCGGTGTAGCGGTTCACGTGGCTGAGGTACTTCGCGTTGAAGTCCCTCATCAGCGATTCGATCCGCTCGTTGAAGTAGCAGTAGCCCTTGGCTTCGGCGCCTGCCTCCCGTGGCTTGGCTCGGCGGATCATCTCGGGGAAGCCTTCGCCGACGCCGTCGCCTTCCTTGAACAGCCGGCCCACGTGCAGGTCGAGCCAGACGTAGACGCCCTCGTCCTTGAGGCACTTGATCCAGTAGTCGAGGCGGTCCATCACTTCGTCGTCGAGGTGCTGGGAGTCGGGTCGGGTCTTGTCGATCACGGGTCGAGCGACCCAGCCCATCGAGTCGTGGTGGTGTATCCGCATCAGGTTGTAGCCCAACTGGGCGATCCGCTTCGCCTGGACGGCGATCCGCTCCTTCTCCTCGAAGATGGCATAGGCGGCGAGGTTCCCGCCCCAGAACCGGGCCTCGGTGCCGTCCTCGAAGACCAGCCGGTCGCCGTCCGGGCGGACGAACCCGCGCTTGCCCGCCGGCTTGTGGTTCAGAAAGCTCAGGTCGATCGGGCTGCGGTCGTGGAGCATCGCGCCAGCATACCAGGTGGACGGCTCGGCCGGGCCGTAGCGTTCGGCCAGGCTCTGGGCCACTTCCCCGCCCTCGGGCAAGGTGACGGTCATCGCGACGGCTTGCGTGCCCTGGGCGACGGCCTCTCCCACGAACAGCGCACGGATCTGACCCTTCTGCCCTCGCTCGAAGTAGAGCTGGGCGATCGGCTCGTCGAACTCGACCACGATCGGGCCTCGTTCGGCAACCTCCCATTTCCAGCCCTTGTTGTTTTCCAAGAGGACCGGTTCGGGGACTTCCGGCGAGAGCGACGGGCTGTCCAGGGCCAGGTTGAACTCCAACCCTCCGCCGATGATGCCTCGAAGCTCCTTGGCGGCGTCGAGGTTCCAAACGTATCGCAGCCGGTTCGAAGCGGGCGACGTGATCGTGCCCTCGATTCTCAGCCCCAGCCCGGCCACTGCCCCGGAGAAAGTCGTCTGGCCGCCCGACGGCTCGTCGAGCTTGGTGCGGGCCCCTGCATACTTCCACTTCTCCCCCCAAAACACGTAGTGCGCCCTGACCACGGGGGCCTGCTCCCGCGAGATGGTAATCGCGGCGTCGTTCGTCGCCTGGACCTCCCATTCCGCGCTCGTCGCGGGCATCGCGGCCAAGCAGGTGCCGATGGCGACGAGGATCAAGACGGCTGGCAGTCGGGGCATCGGTCTTCCTCGCTTGCGTTTCCTGGTGCGGGGACGCGGCTCTCTGGAGGCAAGCCCCATGCCGACCCGAAATCTGGAGACTCGGCCCGGGCTAGGGCACTTGGCTTCGGACATTTGCCGCAAATGAGTCAAGTTGGTGGGGTTCAGGGTTCGGGGTTCAGGATTTACGTGTATACGTGGAACTCCAAGTCCTGAACCCCGAACCCTGAACCCTGACCTCTCGCCTCGGTCTGAGGCCCCGCCTCGCTAGACCTCGTCCGGAACCCGATAGTGCTTGCGATAGCTGGGCTTGAGGTGCCCGTTGGCCTCGTCGTTGCCGACGAACGTCTCGGTCGCGCCGTCGAAGGCCAGCTTGGCGTTGCCCAGGCGGTACGAGAGGTTGGCCATGTGCTCCAGGCAGGCGGCCATGTGGCCCTGTTCGATGTCCGCGTTAGGCATCTCGCGGGTGCGGATGCAGTCGATGAAGTTGGCCGCGTGGGGCTCGTCGGGGAACCGGCCGTACCCCTGGGCGACGACGTTGCCGAAGCCGTCTGCGAGTGCCCCTTTCATGTCCGGGGGCCCTGCTTCGAGCACCTGCCAGCCGCCGCCGACCCGGCCCACGTACATCATCCGCTCCGTGCCGTAGATCTCGATCCGCGAGGTGTTCAGCGGCCAGAAGGGGAGCTGGTCCGACTGGCGGATGCCCATCGGCGTCTTGAACATGTACTTCTCGGTGAAGCCCGTGCACTCGAAGCTCATGGCCATCTTGTCGAACTCGTAGGCGACGATCTGCACGTCGGGCATCACGCCGTCGTCCTCCTCGAATTTCCAGCGGCCGCCCACGCACTGGACCGACTTGGGGTGGGGCGGATCGCCGATCACCATCCGGGCGGCGTCGAGCGTGTGAATCGCGTCGGAGCCGTTGCCGCCCGAGAAGCGCCAGTAGCCGTACCACTGGCGGTGGAGTTGGCTGTTGTACGGCACTTCCGGGGCCGGGCCGAGCCACTGGTCCCAGTCGAGGCCCGCCGGCGGGTCGCTGTCGGGCACCGGCTTCCGCGGATAGCCGCCGTACACGAACGAGTACATCCCGAAGACCTTTACATACATCACCCTGCCGAGCCCACCTTCCTTGATGTAGTCGCGGGCGGCGGAGATGTAGGGGGCACTGCGGGTCTGGCTGCCCGACTGGACGATCCGCTTGTACTTGCGGGCGGCTTCGATCATCTTGCGGCCTTCCCAGATCGAAGCCGCCACGTTCTTCTCCACGTAGACGTCCTTCCCCGCCTGGCAGGCCCAGACGGTGGCCAGGGCGTGCCAGTGCTCGGGGGTGGCGACGACGACGCCGTCGATGTCCTTGTCGTCGAGCACCTTACGCATCTCCCCCACGAACTGAGGCGCGGAGCCCTGCAACTTCTCCAGCTCGCCGACGGCAGCCGCCCCACGCTTGTCTTCCACGTCGCAGACGTACTTCACCTCCACGTTTTCCAGCTTGGCCATGTTCTTGATCACCATCCGCCCGCGACCACCCGCCCCCACCAGCGCGAGCACGACCTTGTCGTTGGCCGACGGGGCCGGTGCGGGCTGGGCGACGCTCAGGGCCGAAGTCGTCGCGGCAAGGGCCGTGGCGCTCTCGATCGACCGGTTGACGAAGCTCCGACGCGTCATCTTGGACATGGCTTGGCTCCTGGTTGGCTGACGGATCACGAGGTAACGGCGACGACCGCTGCCGCCGGGCGCGCGACCGGCGGTCGCGTCCTCAGTCCCACAAACGAGAAGTGAGCCACTTCCCGCCAATCGCCGCCGATTGCACGGCTCTCACCACGGCGGCAAGGCCAGCGTGCCGCCCTCCAAGTGGACCACGCTGCCGTTGATGAACCCGGCGTCGTCGCTCACGAGGAAGGCCACGGCCCGGGCGACGTCGATCGGTTGACCCATCCGCTGGACAGGGATCTTTCGGGCGACCTCGGCGTAGAGCTCGTCCTTGGGCTTGTCGAACCCCGCACACGAGGCGGCGAGCATGGGCGTGTCGATCGTCCCGGGGCTGACGCCGACAAAACGCACGCCGTTCGGGCTGTGGTCGGTCGTGAGCGAGCGCATCAGGGCCACCAGGGCCGCCTTCGAGGCGCCGTAGACGGCGTGCTCCGGGAACCCGATGTCCGCGGCCACCGAGGTCGTGATGCAGATCACGCCCTTCTGCTGCCGCTCCATCACCGGGATTGCGTGCTTGCAGACGAGCACCACGCCCAGCAGGTTGACGTTGATCAGCGTGTGGAAGTCGTCCAGCGTGATCTCGGTGATCTTCTGGTTTCGCAGCACGCCGGCGTTGGCAAACACGGCGTCGAGCCGGCCGAACTTCTCCACGGCCAGATCGACCGCGGCCTTGACGTCCTTCTCCTCGCTCACGTCGCCAAAGTGGAAGACGCACTGGAGACCCTCGCCGCAAAGCCGCTCCTGGAGCGAGTTGCCCTCGTCGTTCTGAATCGACATCGTGACCACCTTCGCGCCCGAGCGCGCGAACAGCTCCGTCGACGCCTCGCCGATGCCCGACGTGCCGCCGGTCACGAGAATCACCTTTCCCTTGAGATCGCTCATCGTGTTCCTCCTATCCTTTGTAGCCCGAACGCTCGCGCCGCGGCCGGCCCGACTGGCGGAACTCGATCGCGTGGTCGATCAGGCCGCGGACGTCGTACTGCGGCTGATACCCGAGCTGGTAGCGTGCCTTGGTCGTATCCACGCAGAAGTCCTGCCCGACCGGGTCGACCAGCTCCAGCACGTCGATGCCGAGCTGCTGGGCGGCGTACTCGGCCGCGTCTCGGTAGTCGAACGGATCGTTCATGGCGACGTGATACGTCTCGCCTTCGATTCCTTCGGTCTTCAGAGCCAGCAGATAGGACTGGACGCAATCGTCCACGGCGACGACGTGACGGCGCATGGGCTTGCCGTCGGGGTGGAGCAGGGCCACGGCGGCGTCGCGCCCGTCGGCGAAGTCGGCGCGCTGGTTCTCGTCCATCAGCTCCGTCCACACCGGCACGCCGAACGATTCGCCGGCCACGGTCAGGTGCATGAGAATGTCGTCCTCGGCCTGAATCCACGACATCCGCAGACAGACCGTGGGCACGCCCGCCTGGAGGAAGTACTGCCGGAACATCGTCTCCTCGACGACCTTCGAGAAGGCGTAGTAGCCGGGATAGGCCTCCATGGGCATGTCTTCGCGGATCGGCACCGGCTGCGGGTTGAAGTAGATGCCGTTGACCGCGTCGCCGCTGGCCAGGATCACGCGCTTCGGCTTCTTGGTCCGCATCGCCGCGTCGAGCAGATTGAACGTGCCCTGGAAGCTGACCGGGATCACGGCGTCGCGGTCCTCTTTGCACGAGGCGAGATGGATCACCGCGTCGCTGCGAGAGACCAGCTCTTCCATCGCGGCGTCGTCGCCGACGTCGGCCCGGACCTCCTCGACCCCGTCGACCCCCACCGGCAACCGGCAGTCCACGCCCATCACTTGATAGCCGCTTTCCAAGAGGGCCTCGCAGAGCGGCCCGCCCAGCTTGCCGCTGGCCCCGGTGACCATGACTCGCTTGATGTCTAGCATGACGGCTGCTCCTCCTTGTATTCCATGAACTCGACGACGGCACCGTCGTCGGTCTCGTAGAAGCCCACGACGGCGATCCCCGCGTCGAACGGCTCCAAGAGCACCTTCATGCCCTTCGACGCCTCGGCGATGCTCTCCACGCGAAAGGCCACGTGGGGCATCTCGCGCACGGGGCCCGCGACGGGCGTGTCCGGCTCGTAGCGCAGCCACTCCACGCGGTAGGGATGCTTCTGGAAGTCGGTGATCCATACGCGGGTGGGCTCGATGAAGATCTGGCCCGGCTTCTCCTCGGTGGTGACGATGCCGATATGGTCGAACTGCATGCTGGTCCTCCTGGTTGAGATGGTCCGCTCTTTGGCTGAGCTGCAGACGGCGCGAAGCCGCGAGCGGGTTGTGGTTGGCAAACGTGACGCTCCGGCGCGCCCTAGACGCGGATTCCGGGGATCACTCGCTGGGCGTTTTCGTAGTAGATCTTATTCAACACCTCGTCGGGAAGGTGGAGCCCACAGAGCTTCCACCGCGTATACACGCCGAATCGGCCGATGTAGTCCGGGTAGTCGAAGTGCTCGTCGCGCGTTTCGAGGAAACGGAAATAGCATCGATACGCTTCCGGCGAGACGGGCATGTCGAGCCCGAACAGGATTCGGTCCTGGTACTGGATGAAGAAATCCCGGGCGGTGTAGGGCTGCCGGCCCAGCTCGTCGATCCGCGCCGAGAAGTCGATGATAACATTCGGGTGGTCGTCGAGCAACCGGCCCACGGAGGCCAGATCCTCGGGGTGATTGGCCACGTGGGGGAGGATGAACGTGGTATCGGGATGCGACGCGACCATCCGGTTCCGCTGATCGAGCAGCTCCCGCTTGGAGAAGTGCGAGCCGTGGAAGCTCCACGCCGGGAACTCCCGGAGGGTGAGGTAGTGTTCGTTTTCCGCGTCGATGGGGAGGAAGAAGGCCGCGGGGTCGGAGACGTGGACGAGAACCGGCACGCCCAGCTCGCCCGCCCGCTTCCAGATCGGGTAGAGCCGCTCGTCGTCCACCCGAAGCATCTCTCCCGAACGATCGCGGAAGAAGAGCCCCAGCTCCTTGGTGACCTTCAGCCCGCAGGCCCCGGCTGCCAGGTCCTCCTCCAGGTGCTCGATGCAGCGGTCGGCGAAGCCGTCGTCGGTGAGCAGGACGGGATCGCCCCACTGGGCGAAATCGGACATCGTCAGCGCGGCAAAGCGCCCGGGATAACGCTGCACGTAGTGCTCGACGAAGTGGCCCAGGTCGCGCCGGGCGATCGTGTAGGTGTTGTTCTCCAGGGGGAGCGTCACGTTCCCGGTCACGTTCACCCAGACGCGCACGCCCACGGCGTCCATGATCTCGATGAGCTTCTCCGGCGGCAGGTCGCCGAACAGGTGGTTGTGGGCGTCGACCACGGGGAACCGGGCGCGCTCGGGCTCGTGAGAAAGGAGATTCAGAAGGCACCTGGGTCGGTAGTCCTTGAGCAACACTTCGTCCGGCGGCGGATTCATTGTGATCGGCTCCGGTTCGACGGGGTCACGTGTTTGTGTGTTTGTGTGTTGCGAAGACGCAAGCGGCTTGGCTCGATGAAAGTCTCGGCTCGTGTCGCTACGGAAGGATCGCTTGGATCCCGGTCATCTTGCAAAAGTCAACCAGATCGTCGAACAAGTGCTCGCCGTATCCCAGACACGCGTACTCGTTGGTCCAGTGCTCCAGCAACTCGTCGACGTCGCAATGGGCCGTGACGAAACCGTGCGGCCAGAAGGGGATGCCGCACTCGCGACGCCGGGCATCGAGCTGGTCGGCCGGCGGCTCGAAGATCGACGCGCGGGTGATCACCATCGTGAATCGGCCGTCGACGCGTCCCAATCGGGCGAGCACGCCCTCGCCCACCTTGCACACAAGCTCGACCGACAGCCCCCCCGCCTCGCCCTCGGTCGGAATCCCATGCTCGGCGAAGCCGGCCGGCCCGAGCTTGCCGGCCAGCGACGGCGGGCATGCCCCGTCGCCGATGATCTTGATCTCCCCGGTCGCCTTGTCGATGTGCTGGAGATCGCCGTAGTAGACCGGCTCGGTGCTCAGCTTCGTCAGAAGCAGCACGCTCAGCGCCGTGTTGAAGTCGCCCAGGGTCGACGTGCCCTGCCCGTCGTCGAGCATCATGCTCTGGGCGAAGCACGTGGCGCTGTAGTCGTCGGCCAGCCCGGGGAACGACTGGATCGTGTACCAATCCCAGCCGTACTCCCGGACGAGCTTCTTGATCGCCAGGTACAGACGCATCGACCGCTCGTTGACCACGTTGTTCTCCGGGAGCGTGCCGAAGAGCTGCTCGACCCGCGGCTCCAGGGCGGCCAGCTCGTCGTCGCTGATTTGTCCGGCGGTGCGGATCAGGTCGGTCGTGTCGCGGGAGTCGATATCGACGCCGAAGGTACGCATCCACTGGCTCGGGTCGGCCACGCCGCACGTTTGGCCCATGCCCCGCCCGCCGAACGAGCCGATCGTCGACATGTTGAGCCAGCTCTTCATGTGGCTGGCGCGGCAGAAGCTCGTGATGCGATCGACCTCGCCCGGGTCGTCGGCGGCCCCGTAGACGAACTTGTGCGGAATGCCCACCTCCATCAGGGCCCCGTGCAGCACCAGCCCGCCGACCGGGCGCCATCCCTGCGAGCCGGGATGCGTCCAGAGGAGCAAGCCTTTTTCCGTCATGGCGAAGTCGCGCACGGCCGCGATCATGTGCGCGGCCCAGATCCACGTGCCCGAGAAAAGGATCACGCAGTCGACCCGGTCGTCGTCCTTCATCCGCTTCATGGCGGCCCGGGCTTCCTCCTTCGAGGCGACGACCACCTCGTGCTCCACGAGTTCGACGCCCTGCTCTCGGAGCGCCTGCTTGGATCGGGCGACGAGGGCGTCGTCGATGAACGGCTGGCCCATCGGGTCCAGAAGCCCGTCCTTGTGAACGCCGTAAACGATAAACCCTATAGTCGGGCGGATCATGGGGATACCTCCTTGGTGGTAGTTTTCGGACCGACGCCCTCGGGTGCGTCGAGCATGTTGTCCATAATAGCGTTGTCTTGCCCCCCGATTGTCTTGAGCGGGACCCACGGGCCGGCGTTCGGCAGGTCGTTGCGTATCAGGCAGTCGGAAAGGCGGCTGGCCGTAACGTTCTTCACCAGCACGCCGGCGTTGTCGCAATCGAGGATCGTACACCCCGTCACGTTCACCCGGCGGCAGTCGTCGAGCATCAGGGCCGCCTCGGTCCCGCTCGTGCCGCGAACGTGCAGGCCGGTGATCGTCACGTCCTCGCAACCGCGGAACAGGATCGCGTTGGCTCCTCCGTCCGGGTCCCAGTAGTTCGGGTTCCGATCGAACAGGTTCGGGCCAACGACCACGTTCGAGCTGTCCGTGACGCGGAGATTGTACTGGTAGCCCTTCCAGAACGTGTTGCCGACGATGACGACGCCCCGGGTCTTCCGAAGGTCGATCCCGATTTGCGAATCGCTGAGCACGTTGCCGGTGATCGTGACGTTCCCCCACGTGCGGCCCTGGCGGTCGGGCCCGACGATGCGGACGTTGGCCGACTCGGGGCACGTGTGCGTGTGCTGAAGGGTGCAACCGGTGATCGCCAGCTCGGCCGTGACGCCGCCGCCGTCGACGAGGACGTTGGCCGTGGGTGCTCCTTCGGGCGACATGTTGGCCTCGATGTCGCAGCCGGTGATCTGGAGGTTGCAGACGTCGGCGCTCCGCAATACGATTCCCCCGCCGCCGTTGTAGCTCACGTGGCAGCCGGCGACGTTGATCTGGTGCAAGTTCACGCCGTCCAGAAACAGCCCGACCCCGCGGTTCTCGTACAGGTGGCAGTTCGAGACGATCACGTTCCGGTTGCGCTTGACCAAATGGATTCCGTGGAGCGCGCCGCGCACGTTCAGCCGGGTGATGATCAACTGCATCGTGCCAGCCGCCTCGATCCCCACCGCTTCCTCGTGGTCGCCGACGATCTCCAGGCCGTCGACCGTGGGCATCCGCTCGTGCTCCCACACGTTCGGCTGAACCGTCGGCGGATCGGCCGTGCCCTGGTGCGTGCCGACGAACCGGACGGCGGGCCCCGGGCCGGCCATGACAATCCGCGCCGTGCCCGAGCCGGACAGCGACACGGGCCCATGCCGGCTCAGATCAACCGTGATCGGCCGGGTGATTCGGTAGATGCCGCGGGGAAAGCACAGGTCGCCCCTGCCGGAGTCAACGGCCCGCTGGATCGCCGCCGTATCGTCCGTCACGCCGTCCCCGGCCGCGCCGAACCGGCAGACGTCGGCCGACTCGCCGGCAGGTGGCGGTTGGCGCGGCTCGCCGGCGGGAGCGGAATGGGTCAGCACCGACAGCAGTGCCAACAAGACGGGCGCACCAACGTGAAATGAAACGCGCGCCGTCATTTGTCCGCCTCCTGGAAGGCTCCGGGGACGCCTCCGAAGGTCCATTGATGCTTGCATCAATGTCGGGGCGTCAATCGGGTCCCAAGCCCAGGGGTTGCAACCCCTGGGCTTCGAACGTGTCTCATTCTCAACACAGGACTCTGGAAGGACTGCTTCGCTCGATGGTGCCAGCTCTTGCGAATCCAATGCGTGTGTCAGGCGATCCGACCATACAGCTCGCGCACGGCCGGATACACCTGCCGGTAAGCTTCAAACCGCTCGTCGTACTGGGAGGCCCGGGACCGATCGGGCTCGACGACACTCTCCGTTCGCACCCAGGCGCCAACCAGCTCTTGGGGCTTCGCGCCGGTGTCGGCGGCGCAGGCCAGCATGGCCACGCCCAAACAACCGGCCTCGGTGACGGCCAACGTGGTGATGGGGCGCCCCAGCACGTCGGCTTTGAGCTGGGTCAAGGCCGCACTCCTCGCCCCGCCGCCGATCGCCCGAAACTCCCGCACGTGAAGCCCGGCCTCTTCGAGGATGTCGACGTTCAGCCGCATCTCCAAGGCGACGCCTTCGAGGAGCGCCCGGAGCACTTCCCCGCGTTTCGTCGTCAGGCGCAGCCCCAGAACGGCCCCCGGCACCTTGGCGTCGAAGTAGGGGGTGCCGGAGGGGGTGAAATAGGGAAGCGAGAGCAGGTGCGTGGGCTCGGCGGCCATGTTCTTCATCAGTAGGTCGTACGGATCAACTCCGGTCCGCGCGGCTTGCTCCACCTCGGGCTGTCCCCACTCGTCGCGGAACCAGCGGAGCAGGTTGCCGCCGGTGAGGCTGAACGCGACCGTGGTGTACATCCCCGGGAGCGTGTGATCGTACGTGCAGAGGTTGTTGCGGAACAGCTCGTCGGTGAAGATGGGCCGGTCGAACGCCGGGCAGATGCACTCGACCGTGCCGGTGGCGTACATGGCCAGCCCCGGCTCGACCACCCCGGCCCCGAGCGCCCCGCAGGGCTGGTCGTGTCCGCCGGCCACCACCGGCAAGTCCTTGGGCAGGCCCAGCTCAGCGGCCACGCGGGAGGAGACCGTCCCGACGACCGTCCCCGAAGGCACCGGCCGCGCCAGGCGCGACGGGTCCAGGCCGACCGCCGAGAGGATCTCTTCGTCCCATGCGTGCGTGCGCACGTTGAACATCATCGTCCGGCCCGCCAGCGGCCAGCTTATCGCCGGCTCCAGCCCCAGATCGGCCTGGATCAGCTCCTCGTAGCAGTAGAACTTGCGAGCCGCGGCCCAAACCTCCGGCCGGTGGTCGCGGAGCCAGAGGAGCTTGAAGATCGTGAACATCGGGTGGGGCGTGTGCCCGGTGATCTCGTAGAGCCGGCGCGGGCCGAACTCCTGGCTCCAGGCGTCCATGAGGGGCTCGGCCCGGGCGTCGGAAGAGACCATCCCGTTCCCCAGGATTCGGCCGTCGGGCCCTACCGGGGTAAAAGCCTCTCCCTGGGAGGAGATCCCCAGCGCGCGGACCGGATCGCCGGCACATGCTTGGACCGCTTCGGCGATGACTTCCCGGCACGCCCGGCAGACCTGCACCGAATCGATCTCCGCCCAGCCCGGCTCCGGGGTGAGCAGCGGGTATTCCCGGTAGGCCAACGCCAGCAGGCGGCCCTCTGCGTCGAACGCGCCCGCCTTGCACCCGGTCGTGCCGATGTCGAGTCCGAGGTAGCTCAAAGGGGATCTCCGTCGTGTACGCGAGGTCGGTTGTTCGTACAAGTGGGTGAAGCCGCAAGCGGCTGCGCCGTGCCGGTCACACGCAGCTCACAGGTGCACGACCTCTCCGGTCTCGGCCGACCGCGTCGCCGCCACCATCAGCTCCACGGCTGCCCGGGACTCCTGGGGCGTGATGCGATCGGGCACGCGACCCTCCTTCACGCAGTTGGCGAAGTATCTCAGCTCGGAGCGGAGGATGCCGAAATATTCGCCGAACACGCGCGGCCAGTAGAGCGTGTCGGGCAGGTGGATGCGATCCGGGGCGTGGATCTCCAGCCCCGCCTCGCCGCAGTTGAGGTACAGGGCCCCCTCCGTGCCGATCACTTCCATCCGGGCGTCGATCTGGTAGGGCGTGCTCTCCGGGAGGTGCCAGACCGATTCGACCACGGCCACCGCGCCGTTATCGAGCCGGACCATGGCCCAGCCGGCGTCGGGATACTTGCACTTGCCCGGGTGCACCTCCTGGGCATAGACGCTCACCGGCTTGGCCTGGCTGAACCAGAGCATCAGGTCGGCGTCGTGGATGCCGTCGCCCATCAGGGCCGAGATCTGGTCGCAGACCAGCCGCCCGATCGCCGTGGAGAGGTTTCGCCGGGCGTGCATCGAGATAATCCGCCCGATGCGTCCCTCGTCGATCGCCTGCTTGGCCAGCATCACCCGGGGATCGAACCGGCAGATGTGCCCCACCATGAACGACCCCTTGGCCCCCGCGGCGGCCTCGAGGATCCGGTCGCAGTCGGCAACGGTCGGGGCCATCGGCTTCTCGAGGAACACGTGCTTGCCGGCGGCCAGGGCGTCGACGGCGATTGCGCGGTGGTCGTCGATGTGGGTGGTGATGCCCACGACGTCGACCGATTCGTCGGCCAGCAGTTCGTGGTAATCGGTCCAGCGGCGCTCGACCCGGTAGCGGTCGGCCAGCTCGGCCAGCCGGTCGGGTCGCCGGGTGCAGAGGGCGGCCAGCTCGATGC
>Ga0307378_10001424_pt1 | contig 39125 bp, 76 predicted proteins | sample UN1MG_FD_202238 | JGI IMG/M metagenome (GOLD analysis project Ga0307378, IMG submission 202238) | Soil microbial communities from Risofladan, Vaasa, Finland - UN-1 | ecosystem: Environmental > Terrestrial > Soil > Coastal area > Acid sulfate soil | place: Finland: Risofladan, Vaasa | collected...
TATTTTTATTGGTTATTTATTTCATCTATTAAGAGGGCTAATTGCTCTCTAATGTCTTGTAATTTTATTCCCGGTTCACCTGATAATTTAAATAATTCAGCTAATAAGTCGGTAACTATATCAGCATTACCGTTCAAACATATATATTTTATTTCAATTCTTAATTCTTCCAGTAACTTCATAATATCGCTTTTGTCTTACAAATATAACTATTAATAAATTGAATAAACATGATAAAAGTCATGGTTATAATAATATTTCTGCAAATGTTATTTAGCTAATTCTTTTGCTTTATCGTATACTAGCCATGTTCTTGTTCTTACTGTGTATATAAACTCTTCATGTTCATTTTCTGAATACATGTATGCTGCAGCATCGAATAATCCTTGTTCTACAACACATACTAAGTTCTCTTTAAATCTTTCATCTGTAATTACTGCGCCATCATTAATTAATGCTTGTACTTTACCAAGGTTTGGCAAAATTTCACCTTTACTATTTTTATTAATATAAAGTCCCATAATTGTAATTTATTTAGTTAATTTTTAATTATATTGCATTATACAAAGCGGCTGCATGGCACAATTTCAAAGCCCGATTGTTTTTTACTGGAAACGATATAAACCGTTTTGTTTCTTATGCCGCTTTGGGTTTTTAAATCTCAATCCTTTTGCCATTAACCATAAGCTTATTGTCAATTATGGTTAACTTAGCATTGAATTTTAATAATAGGTCTTTAAGTTCAATTTCAAAACTTAATAAATCCATCCTTTTTGCTATCATTCTGCTCTTTTGTACTTGTTTTCTTGTCATTGTGCTCCTCCCTTTGAATTTGTTTTTTTACTCTGCGTTTATTCCTTTTAGATAAATTAAAGGAACTTAAAATAATTTCAAATCTTGACATCCTATTTAATTTAAGTTAAAAAAATAGTAACTATTAAAAAAAATATACCTGATATAATGCTTAATAATAATAAAAATTCTAATATTGATTTTAGTGCTTTCATAATTATAATTTATTTAGTTATTTTTTATTTTGTTTCGAAACTTTTTTGTTTAGTGCTTTTGCCTGTTCATCAATTAGCTTAGTTTCTTTTGCTAATTGCTGTAAGTTTTTTAGTAGATTTTTCATAATTTTTTGTTTTTAGTTTCATAACTGAAGCCCATCGGCTGATAAACCTCGGCAAACTTTGTTACTGCAGTTGAAAAATTAGCCCAGGCACTTATCACTTTTGGGCTTAGTTCTTTAAGTTCTTTATTTGTGGTACTTACATTGGCTTTAATTGCTGCCATTTCTGAATGATTCATTAATTTTGGTGTTTTCATAGTTGTAAATTTTAATGATTGATACTATTTTTTTCAATGAATGATTTTAAAATACTGATTCTTAATTTTAAACCATTTAATTCTTCATTCATATCTTTAAATGATTTTACAGTTTCAGAATATGGAAACTGCCCTTTAAAGTCCCCGATCTCGTAATTACTTTTAACTACTCTATATAGGTCGAAAGGTATCATTATGGACTTGCCATTTATGAAATTATAAAAGTCCACGGAAATTATAGTTATTCTCTTTTTATGAGAATTTGAAAATGTTACATTTTTTATAAATCGGTATTTTATGTCAATCCCGAATAAATGCTCATATAATTTTGCATTTTTTATAACAAGCCGTTTTAACTTGGTTTTTGTGACAATATTAAAATTTTGGAAGGATTGGTTTATGCTACCTTTCAAACTAGCTTTTAAAAAATATTTGTCTATAAACTTATTTGTTAATTTTAAAGTATCCATAGCTTTTTTATTTATTAATGTACTGTAAAGATACAGCCTTTCGGAACTGGAAACTATGACATATGTCATGTTTTTGAATTATTATTGTTAATAAGTGTTAAAAGTTTTGCTTTTCAAATGGCCAATATTCTTACAATATCCATTGTGCTTCATTTGCCAGCACTATTTAGTGTTTCTTCAAGCAATTCGTTATATAGGATGTTGCATTTATTCCTCTGTTCTTGCCAATCATTAAATAAATTCATAAGGTCGTAATTTTCAGTTTGTAAAATCATACCCATCAACTTGACTTCTAATTCATTTAGTTTTGATACTTGTGATTTGTGTTGTTCTTCTAATTTTGTCATAATATTTAATTATTAGTTTGGTATATACAGATGTTAGCGTTAATGCTAAGTACGCTCTATTGGTCGCCATTCTACAATATGCGAAATAATACTATCATCTTTTTCGGCAAAATCACAGAATTTACTTCCGTCAATTATACCTTCATAAGTTCTAGCTATATAAATATTTCCAAATTTATTTTTTGCTAAAACAAAATCACTTCTTTTCCCATCCCATTCGCCAGTTTCATAAGCCAATGGGCTTTCATCTTCTGTTTTTATCCATTCATTTGCAAAATTGAATCCTTCCCTAAAATGTGATACATAATCCCCAGAGAAATAATAATCATCATCTCTTTGATATACTTCTTTTTCTGCTTCTTTTACTGTTTTCATTTTTTTTAATTATTAGTTGGGTCGTTCTTTACTATTTTCATCCGCAAAATCCTCCATCATTGCAAGTAGCGTATCAATTTTATTTAAGTCTGGCTCTTCCTTTTCAATCTCTTCTTTTGCGTTTAAATACAACATGTGCATATAACTTTTATGTCCTTTGAAGCCAAATACAGTACTTATCGTATGTTGCATTTCAAAAGCTGCCACGCTAATAGTAAAAAACTTACGTAGTGCATCAATTTTATTAAGTATATTATTCATAGTATTTAAGTTTTGTGTTTCAAATCCGTAAAATTACATGCCATACCAAAACAGTTATATTAAATTGTGAAATCCTTAATAATTATTTCAATATTTAATGCTTTTGCAACTTTTTCTACACTCTCAATTGATGCAGTACCTTTAAACACATTGTTAATTGTGCTTAATGATAGGCCTGCAACTTCTGCAAGTTCATATTTCTTTATCCACATGTCAGATATTTCTATTTGATGGTTAATTGCTTTTAATAAATGTTCTTTTGTTTTCATTTTTTAATTGTTAGTTGTGTATATACAGATGTTATGCGCAATTAGAGCCACTTACTAGCAACGCCAATTATTCGAAACGTAAATTTAAGTATTTGTATAAATTCATTAATGTTAGTTATTTCATTCATATTTTCATAAATAGCATTAGCCATAATTACCTCTTTCTCCGTTTCAAAAGCTAGGTTACTAATCATTTCAATAGTTGAATGATAATATTTAATCTCTCCTTTATCCCATTTTATTGATATATGAGGGTAATCATTTTTAAACGTGTCTGCAAAATGGCTTCTTACCATCATTCTCTCATTAAGGTTAAGACCTTTTTCTTCTAATAAATTCCATGCTTTGTCGTGAGTTTCTTGGTTCATAATTTTAAGAATAAAAGCGCATAACAACAGCTATAAATAATAGCGGTTTTAGTGCCATACGCAAGGTTTGTAATATTAATTTAATTCATCTCGTTTTGATAATTTGTGCTATTTATCCGCTACTATTCATAGCCAAACGTTATACATAATCGTAATTTTTTTTAGTTCTTTAATATTATACTGAATAATAATCATCTGATTTTAAAAATTGTTTCCAATCATTCTCAGTGTTCATTTCTTCGCTATCAAATTCCTCTTTGCTCATTTCGATAGTTCTATATTTTGCAAATACTTTACCATTAAAATATTTTCTGATAGTAAAAGTTCTCTTACTTTGATTAGCTGCTACTTTGATTATTTCATTTAAAGTTCTCATAATTTCTAAGTTTTAAATTTTAAATTAAATTACCGATACACCAAATAATAACTGCTAAACTAATTATTATTACATCAGTAGTTAGCATTACTCTTGTAACGTTCCGTTTAAAACACAATCTAATTAGGCTTATTATTCCTAAAATGTAAATTGTCCATATTATTAATTCAATTATTCCCATGGCTATATTTATCTCTATTTTTATTTATATTTTTAATTTGAATATCAGCATCTTTTATTAATTCAGTAGTTTTTTCTTGAGCTAATTCAAGTTTTTTAATTATTATTTCTAAGTGTCTCATTCGTATCTTTTGATTGTTAATTATAGTGTAAATATATACATTATTTCTAACGTTTAAGTCATTATGGCTAGTTGTATTGTGTTAATAAGTGTTAAAAGGTTAGGGGGTTGGGTATATACAGATGTTACGCACAAGCTTTCTTGAAGCATTGTAGCCATAAATTACACCACATTATTTGTATGTCAATACTTATGTGGTAATCGCTATGTCCAGTATTTTTAAATACTCTTAACATTATCCCAAAATCATCCCACTCCCAAATTATGCAAGGTTTACAAAGCCAGTGCATAACACGCAATATAAAATATTTTTGACGTGGTGGTTTTTTGAATAATCTACTATTTTTATACTTTTCTGCTAAATTCATAAGTTATACATTTTAATTAAAAACATTTCATATTGCCATTCGTTATGCCTTATTTGCCAATCCACGCCTATGAAAATCATCCTGTATCAAAAATTCAGTTGTCAATATATCTCCATTGCTTATTTGTATCTGAAATTTATTACAGTATTTTAATCTAATTAACTGTATTATTTTACCGCCCTTTCTTCCAAATCTATCAGTCCATTGGGGTACTATTTCACCTAATCTAAATCCGTAAAGCTTCTTTGTCCGTGTCATTATTCAAGTTTTATACCATTATTGTACTGTAAAGATATACATTATTTATTAACTCTTTCGCATATAGAATGAATTATTTTATATGATATTTATCATGTTTAGAATTAAATATAATGGGTAATTGTATTATTAATTTAATTGGTTGGATTGTAGACATGATGTTTGTCATGTTTTTGATTAATAATATAAAAAAAACCTGTACTATGAATACAGGCTTGTTATAAAGCGGGAAACCACCCCCGCCAAAATCAACTATGAAAACTATGAAAAATTTAATCTAAAATATCATTCTTATTATGCTTTTTATGTCTACGATGTTAGATAATGTTCCTAAACCTAACAATATTAAACCAACCATCCATTTATATTTTTTTACTACCCGGATAAAGTCGGTATCTTCCTCTAACTTAGTTACTCGCCCATTTGTTTTTGTTACCTGAATTAATACTGATTCAAGTTTAGCAACAATTACTTCAAAGCCGCTATTCATTTGCACAATTACGCTGTCTAATCGCTGGTTAAATGAGTCATGTTCTAGTTCATCTCGTGTCTTTTCTTCCATAATAATTAATTGACTTTTCAATGATAATAATTCATTTATCAAAGAATTTATTTTTTTTATAATTATTTCTCTTTTTCTTCGTAAAAATGCCCTGTAAAAATACTCAAAAAAACTTAATCCTAAAAATATTCCTGCTAATATTTCGATTTTGAAAATCCATAAATACTTCCCAATAAAACTGCTATAATAAAAGACATCTGGAACCATGCGCTACCACTAATAAATAAAACACTGTTATTAATTTTTGCCATGTAGCAGATATTCTCATAAACCTCAATTAAATTCCAAATAATCAAACCAAATAATATCAACCTCGATGCAATTTTTTCTTTTTTTGTTAAAATGAATATAAATAAAGATGTTATTAATGTTGATGCACCTATCGCATTTGTTAAATATCCAACAGGTGCATTAAAGTTGACAACCTCATTAAATGGAACCTCAGCAAATAACATTAAAAAATATTCGCAAAAAACTGTAGTCGAAAATAATGTTAAAGCTATCCAATTAATTCTTAGATAATTCATTTTTTAATTCTTTTATCTCATTCTCAAGAATTGCAATTTGTTTAATTAAATAAGTTACTATCTTATTATCTCGAATTTCCTTGCTTTCATTAATATCAAATGTTTCACTTAATTCTAATGTTAGCTCTGTTGTTATTTTGGCCACGTTTGGTGGCAATTGCTCTACTCTTGGCATAATTCTATTTATTAATGATGTTAGTGTGTAATTTGTTACCTATTGTAATTTAATTATTTTTTTACTATTAAAGGTAGTTCATCTATATTAATATACTTATTTTTTTTCTTTGGCTTCCAAATTGCACGAATAATAATATTAGTTGCTATTCCAGACAAAGCAGTAAAAGCAAAATCTGAATAAGAAAAGTATCCAGTATTAAAAGTATCATAAAACTCCTTGCTTGCAGCTCCTGTAATTGCTATTAGTGAGGGTGCAATTGGGTTCATCTCTTTGTATGAATATTGGCCAATCGTATACATCCCACTTGAAAGAACTATACCAGCTCCAACATGATAGTATTTATCTTGCTTTATTTGAGCGTTTAAAGTAAAAGAAAATAGAAATAATATAGTTATTAGTTTTTTCATAATTATGTTATTGTCCAACCATTTGTAATTAGGTTATTATAAGCCGTGTCACTGGCACTTGTCCTTGCGGTGTTTCCTGTTATTATTTCTAAAGTTCCATTTATCCAACCTGTCCCGTCTAAATTTATAAGTTGATTATCGTGTTCAGTTGCAGAAAGAGAATTGTTTTTAAAATCAATTTCAGCAGGTGTAGATGTTGCGTAAACTGATAAATCTATATTAGGTAAAGCGCATCCATCCATGTCAAAATTATTTAAACTTCCATTCCCCACAGATGCAAGTGTTATCCCTGTCATTAATGAATTAAACCTCCAAATAACATTTGTGCCTGTAGGTACATTTGAAGCATTTACTGTGCCTGTGATATTACAGCTATATGCGTAAAATGTTGAAGTCAAGGTGTTACCTGAGCTTGCAAAGGTTATTCCTGTTAATAAAGAGTTAGAATGAGAATCGAATACTACACCAATAGGCACGTTAGATAAATTTAAAATTCCTGTTAAATTACAGCTATAAACTTTAAAATCACTTACTAATGAGTTCCCTGAGCTTGCAAAGGTTATTCCTGTTAATAAAGTGTTAGAATACACTTGGAACAATCCTCCTATCGGTACATTTGATAAATCTAAAACACCAGTTAAATTATTAGTATATAACCTAAATGCAGTAACTTTTACATTTCCTGAGCTTGCAAATGTAAGAGTTGTTAATGAAGAATTAGACCTAATTTCTACGCTTCCTCCTATTGGTACATTTGATAGATTTAATGATGTAATTGCCGTAAATCTTATAATTAAATTATTTACTATACCATTACCAGAAGTTGCAAATATAATTTCTGTTAGCCCTGCGTTTGAATATGGTCTAAATATTCCACTAATAGGGGCTAATGACATATCTAAAACTCCTATATATAAATTGGTATTTATGTTAAATTCAGTTAATAATCCTGTTTTTAGTCCTGATATAAACGTAATCCTTGAATTATCAGCTACAAATTTAGTAATACCTAGTAAATCCCCTGTAATCTCAGCAATATAAGTTCCTGCTAAAGTGTAAGTATGCGTTAACTCAATACCACTTACAAAATTTTCTGTAGCACTTCCATCCTTCCAATCAATTGTAAGTGTACCACTGGCAAAAGTTAAGTTAATGCCAGCAGTAAACCCAGCAGTTGGCGTCATTGTGATTTTAATAGCATCTGCTGATACTTTTTGAGATAATAAACCAATAGGATAAGTAATCATAATTTAAAATATTACCTGTGTCCATCCACTTGATACTTCTGCCTGAAATTGCGCAATAGTATCTATATCTACATTCCTATCTACAACAGTAGGTGTAGCCCCACCAAATGAAGAAAAAATGATTAGCATTTCAGAACCTTTTAAATATTTAGAAACTGAGTTGCCTATTGGATTTGATAAGAAATAAATTTCATCATTCGTATCTTTTTTCCATACTTCTGCTGAAACATCAAACCAGTTTTTGAAAGCTTTTACTTCCACTGATGCAGTTTCATCTAAAGTAGTTCTATTTGGCAAACCATCAGGCAGCAAATCGCCTAATATAGCAACATCCGCTTTAATAGCTAACAAATATTCTTCCACTTCACCACCAGCAGTTAATATCTGGTTGATTTGTCCTAATGTCAACAATAAATCGCCTTCTACAATAGTATTGCCATTGCTTGCTGTTCTGGTTAAATCCGAACGCCCGACTAATAAATCATAATAAAATGATTCTAATGTTCCGCCTGTTTGGATAGAAGTTGTTGGTACTGTAAATTTCATGTTTTTTATTTTTAAGGTGCTATTGTGTTAATTGTATAATGTACATCAGAGTTGGCATTTACAAATACTGTTATTGTGTTGTATGCTGTATTAGTATTATCTAGTGCAGGTGAATTATCATAGGCATCGCCAAAAGTTGCACCTATTGTTATAGTCGGTGGAGTTGCAGTGTTAATGTATAAATCTATTACATAAGTTCCTGGCAATAAATTTGATAATCCTATTGTAGTATCAGCAGTAACAGCCATGTACTGATTATTCCCGTTATTACCATCAAATGTAGTTGATGCTGCAAATGTTTGTATATGGTATCCACCGTGAGCCTGCCCATTAACTACTAAGTTTCCCGTTAATGTTAATAAGGTTTTTGTTATTGTATTTGCTAAATCTAATTCTATTTGCTCATTACCGGCAGGCAGTAAAATAGCCTTTAGTAAATTTGATGTAACAGCTAACTTGTCAGTTAAATACGAATTGGTTGTATCGGTTGCTGATATTCTTACCTTATCATCTAATCCACCGCCACCAGAAGCACCACCACCACCAGTTCCACCTATTAATCTTGTTCTATTATCAAGTGTGCTTATTTCTGTCCATGTAGCACCACCCCCACCAGTTCGAGCAACTACAATTGTATATAATTTAAATAATACACCTTCGGTAATTATGTCATTTGGTGCAACATCATAATTAGATGCATCTGTTAATGCTTCGGCTGCAGAAGAATAATAACCTAATGGTCTAGTAACTATAAGCTTATCACTTGAAGCTAAAGCCCCACCGGACCCGCTGTTTTGCATTCCATAAACAGGAAGCCTATAATAAGCACCATTAACCGCTAAAGAGACTCCTAAAGCGGTTTGTATAATACTAGCTAAATCTGTAACAGTTTCATAAGTTGCTGTGTTTGTTGTATCGTTATAAATCGAATATTTAGTACCATCCTGTAAATCAAATGAACTCTTATGTGCTTGCATGGCAATACCCGCTGTTGTGGCTATTGTTATGCTTGGTGTTGAATTTACTACCACTGTGGCATCTATACCACTTGTATAAGTTGTGCCAAGCTTATCTCTTGAGATATCAGCCATCCAGCGATTAAACCCGTCATCCACTCCATTATCAGGTGCATCATTGTATCTTCTCCATTTGTATACACCCTCTGTTAATGTTCTGGTTACATTAAATAAAGATGCTTTCCCTATTGGCGCTAACTCATCAGAAGTAGCAAGGGTTGAAACCTTTAATTCTGGGGTTGTTCCGTTTAACCAAACATAAATATAATTCTCAAACAAAGTGGAAGCATCAACACCCGCAACTAAAGCAGCAAAAGCGCCATTATTTGGCCCTCCTCCGGATGTTGTGTTAAGTAAGTACCTTGTTCCATCTAAAATAAAAGCTAAATCCTTTAATGGGGCGTTTTGATTAGTGACTTCTATGTAAACAGTTCCACCTGATTCGTAAAATTCTACTGCTGGTGTCTCAACTACAACACCATTTAAAGTTCCTTCAATGTTTACAGTTGTATCTGAGCCGCTAAATGCTAAAGTGTCAACACCTATTACTCCCAAAGTAGCATGTGAAATCAAACAAACCCCAATTCTAACCGGATAATTTGGTGCTTTTGGTCTAACATTTGTCCACCCTCCTAAAACTAAAGGATTTCCATAAACGATATCGCCAGGTGTTAAGGCGATTGTGTTTAAATTTCGTACAGCTCCATATCTTACAGCGTATCCAGGGTTTCCGTTTATAGTTTCGATGGTCATTAACCCAAAACCTCTAATAGAACTATCTATATTTGAGCTATCTAATAATTCAACCTGAAGACTTGCACCAACAGCCCCAGTGACCGAAACAGCGACACCATCTAATAATGTTGCTCCTGTATCATTGACTAATCGTGCTCTTAGTTCTTCGCCTAATTGTAATGAAATACCTTCAATGTCATTATAAGCTGACCATGTATTTTCTGTTGAATCATAAAATAATCTAGCTATCTTATAACTTGGTGGTGTTGCTTGCGGTGTGAAATCAAGCCAGTCAAATACACTTGCAATTGCTTGTACTAATGTTTTGAAATATGACCATAACATATTTTTACCACCAGATACTGAAGGTTGCCCAAATGCAATTCTATCATTATCATCCGGTAGGGTTGGTGTTGTTATTAGCGTCTGATTAAATAATTCTTTTGGCATTATAGGACTGTTTTACGTACGGTTATTAATCTTGGTGTGTAAGGTCGTTTAGTTCTTGAACATTCCCACAAAGGGTATAAAGTATCGTTTTCGTTCAAATATTCTTTCATTATCTGGAAATCACTTAAGGCAATTTCTTGATACCTTTTTTTATAGTTGTTTAATTCTCCTTGTGATAGTTCTACACTTTCGGGTCTGGATTTTTTTACCATACCCGTATAAGAATCTTGTATTTTTGATTCAAGCATATATTCAGCATAAACCATATTGGCTAATTGAAATCTAATACCTTGAAATTCTACTGTATCATTGTTACAGTTTTCAAAAATAGTCCCATCCAAAAGTAAAACATTTAATGCTGTCAATGGATTAGTTTGTAAATCATAAAGTAAAGCATTACCTAGTAATTTTCTAAGCTCTAAATTTTCAACTTCACTTTCTATTTGTGTAAAGTTAGTAGTTCCGCTAATCTCTTTAGTGGATAGCGCCCAATTTTGCGAAATCGGTTTAATTAAGTTCTGTTGTGCCAGTGTTAGTAATGCCATCGTCTTCTATTATTGGTACATTTATCATTGATTCTGCTTTTACTTTATCAATTCCGTATATTTCTGTAATTATATTAATTGCATTTTCAGCTGGGATTATGCCTTTTGCAACTTTCTCCGCTGATTCAAACAATTTTGTAACACCACCAACCGAACCCTTAAGGGTTGCTTGCGATTCTAGTCGTTTTATTTCTGCTAAATCAATATTTTCATCATCTTGTTGTCCTAAACTTAATGGTTTAATATTCCAATTTTTATTGTTCTTAAGTATGTCATTATCAAAGTGTTGAAATACTTCTTTTATCCCTTCAGAAATTACCATTCTATCATCCTCTGTTATGACATTATAGAAGTTATTCGCTTCTCTTACTGCTTCACCTGATGTATTCCCTAAACTTGATTGTTCGTAGTCTATTAAAATGGCTGGAAGTGCTTTTGCTGCCTTTCTAATGTTATTAGAAACTGACTTTTCAATATTTTCAAATAGTTTGTCTTCAATATCTGATTCTAATTGGTCAACTTTAAAGCCTGTACTTTCTGATAATTCGCCTTCTAAATTCAAATCATCTTCCATTATTAACATATTATCACCATCAGGCCCTAATGTGCTTTTTATTGTAGATACAAGTTCTTTCTTTTCGTCATCATTTCCCCCTGGTTGAATTCTTATGATTGTCTTTTTAAAGAATCCATTCCTTAATTGTCTATTCTTATAAAGCGCAATTTCTCCTTCAGTATCACAATCAAGATAAACCTCATCATAATTTGACAAAGGATAAAAAAATTCAGTATCTAAGAAATCAAAAAATATTTGCCCTTTATAATTGTCTATTCCATCAACTCTATTGATTTGCTCTATAAATGCATTTTCATCACGGTTAAACACATTGTAAGAAATAATTTTATTTTTATCATACTTTCCTGATTCTTTATCTTTTTCCCAATTTGTATAAAATAAAACTTTAGCACTGTATCCTGTGTCATCTGGAATAGCAAAGCGCATATTCTTAAATGATTTAACATGCGTGCTTACTATATCCCTGTTCAAATTATAATTACAATGTATGTAGTAGCCTGAATTTCTTGAAACGCTCAAACAAACCTCTCTCAAAATTCGCTTCATTGTAATTTGTTTCCCACGGGAATCACGCCCTACAATAATATTATTTATTGCTTCATTTTCAAAACCTTGTCCAGATAAAAAACGAGCATAAATATTTGCAGTATTTTTGGCAGTGGAAGACTTGTTTATCAATCGCTCCATCACTTGAGGGTAATCGTTATTTTGGCCAAAAATCATCAACCCATTAACACCATCATTTATGCGTTTAATGGTTTTGTCTGGTCTAATAACTGCCCTCTTATCTATCTCCTTGGAAACAAGTCTTTGCCCTGCCATTAGTTGTATTTTTTATTTTTGTTTTGTTTGTGCGTATTTCTTTGAACTTTCTTAACCTTATTTACTTCTTTTACTTCTTTTATTTCTTTTATTTCATCAACTTTTTTAACTTCTATTACTTTCGCGTTATATCCTTCCGGAAGTGTGATAAAATGCTTTTCATTTAAAGCTCCAATTTTTAATAACTGAATTGCCTTTTCGTCAGTTAAATACTCACTTGCAATGTGTTCGCACAATGGGATTAACTTCCCATCCTTCATGACAGTAGGTATATACATACGTCCTTTAAAACTTGGTACACAAGTTCTTGACTCTATTTTTTTTAATAAATCTGCTTTCATCTTAATTTTTTTATGGTAATCTCGCATACACTTTGTACAAGTATTTGGTTGCCCACCGTTTAAAAAGTATTTTGAATAAGTTTTTAAAAGCGCTATGGTATATTCACCACTCTTTAAAATGGTGTCTATATCCATAGCTGCTAATTTATCTATCATTACGCTGGTGGCGTTTCTAATCCAACTAATAAAGCTAAAGTAGTCGCATAATCAGTGCTTAGTAATGTGTAATTACTATACTGCTCCGCTTGTCCATCTAAAGAAGTTACTTCTACATTCCTAGCTCCATTAATGTCATTTGCTCGCATAGAATCCGATGTTGGATACATTCCATTTTTTACACCAAAAACTCTAAAAACACCATCACCATCAACTGTCTTATCTTTACTCTCAACAATTACAACAATATCCTCTAAACTATCTACATTCTCAACATTTTCAGCTTTAAATTCAAAGCCTTGAAAGTTAAAGTAATGTGTGAATTTATCAGGCCTATCGTCTGCAACTACTCTATCAAACCCAGAGTTAAGCAACTTTTTAACACCCGTTAAAGTGTATAATTGCTTGGTTGCCGTTACAGCTATATTTGTAATCTTTGAGAGATTAGTCACATCATAGGTAAATGTTAATTCAGTCCTGTTACCTATCCACGCTTTAATCTCATTACCTCCTATTCCTGAGGTGCTACAATCGGAGATAATGTCTCCCGCTATTCCTTTTACACAAGTCATATCTATTATTTTAGTAAGCTACAACAATCATATATTCTTCTAATTCTTTAGAATCCAAAGTAAAACCGTATGCAGTTTTATTTTGTCGCTCATCCTGATTGTACCATTGCTCTAATTCGTTGAAATCATTTTCGTTCAATGTTCCTAAAGGTATATTCTCAGGCACAGTGAAAACAATTCTGTGAGGTAAATAATAAGAAATACCTGCTGAGTTATTTTCAAAGTCTTCCCTTGAAGATAAATCCCAGATAGTCTCCATGTTTACAACATCGTAACCAGACCATTTAACTGACTGCAAGCCATCTTGAACAATATTAATATCGTATACAATGCCTTTGCTTTCTAAATATTCTACGTAATTATCGTACATCTCACGAGATACTAATAATTGAGCGTTTGGATTAGAGCGCAATCTACTATCAGAAGCATTTTTAATACTTTTAAAATATGCTACTGCTGCACCGTCTGCTAATGCTAATTGAGCTGATTTACTAGTAAATACTGAGTTTTCAGTAATAGCAATACGCTCGATAGTTGTAGCTGTAACAGCGTCAAATATTTGCTCCCAAAGACCATCAAAATAATCATAAAACTTCACATCTGCTGCACTTGCTAAACCTGGTACATCAACACCACCGATTGTTGTAACCGCTGGAGCTTCAACAATTAATGTAGTTGCGCCTGCACCTGCTACAGTTATCAATGCTGCTGCTGCTGGAGTTGCTGCGATAAGTGCCGCTAAGTCAGTTATCGTTTTTGCACCTGCTGTCAATTCAACATCGATAGCCGTTCCTGTAACTGTTATAGCTGCTGCACCTGCTGCAACGTCTGAAATCTCAAAAGTAATACCATTACCTGCTGCACCTGTTGCAACTGCATTAACAATTAATAATGGGTTATCAACACATGTTACAGATGCGTTTGTTTCGCTTGCAACTGCTACACTAGTGTTACCAAACCAAGCAGCCCTCCAGATAGTTTGTACCATTGTTTCTTCCAAAAGAATAGCATAAAATATTTCAAGGTCAGTTCCTGTAATATCATACAGGTCTCTATACTTTTGAATTTTGCCGAAATACGCTTTAAACAATCCGTCTAATTCAGCAGCACAAACAATCAAAGTATCTTCGATACCTACTGGATTCCAATACTTCTCTGTTAATGTGCTCTCTGGGCTTGAAGTTTGTCGTGTACAAGCTGCTGCTTTTTTTAATCCTGTTTTACTAAACTGCGAAGCAAAAACAATCTGCGATTGCATCTTAATTCCCGTTTGAAAACTACCATGAATTTGCTTAAATTCTGGACGTTCAAAAACTCTTTCTATAATGAAGTCCTTAATTTCCTGAACTTCAATAGGCTCTAAAGTTAAGCCGCTTAAATCTACTCCTGTTGCCATTTTATATTATTTTTTTTTATAAGTAAAACTCTTTTTGCCAGTATTTTTTTCTTCCGGCACTTTTATTTCTTCTTTCTCATTCGAGAATCTATTCTTAAATTCATTGAACTTTGTTTCAATGTCCTTAATATTAGATTCAAGTGTATTGCTATTTGCTTTTAAATCATTGTACTCTTTTTCTTTAGTACTATATGAATTTTGCAATTGCTCATTCTCTTGCTTTAACTGTTCTACTTCCTGCTTAAGGGCTTCTACTTCGTCATTCCCTTCTGCTTCGGCTTCTTTAATTTCCATCAAAGTACCTGCTTCAAAAACATAAATAACACCATCAGGCATTACATGCTCTTTATTTGCTGGTTCACCGTTTACAGTAGCTGTGTTACCTACGGCTATTTGCTCAACAGTTTCTATCTCATCTCCAAAATCTAATCCATCTCCATTAACATCTTGAACTACGAGGTTCTTAACGGACTTTATGAAAAGATTTTTTACAACGGCCAAAGTATCATTTACTTTATCCCCGATTGTTTTTAATTCTTTTTCTTGTTCTGCATTCATTTCTTCATTTTTTATTTCTGTTTGATTAATAAAATTCATTGCTATACATTCATCTACATACATAAAACGTTCTTCTTTCATTATTGCTAAAATATCATCAATTGATTTTCCAGATATTTCAGAATAAAAACTTGCAAGCCTATTCTTTTCAGTTCTTAATTCGTTTGCTGTTTTTTGAAATTGTTCATCATCGCCCATTTCTTCAGTCCAGGGATTATGAATCAAAAGCCTACTTTGGCCTGTCATTTCCCTGTTTGGAGTTGATAATAAAATTTGAACACATGAACTAGCACACGTTCCAAGTACTGTGATTTTAGGCTGCTTACCAGAAAGTTTTATTGCATCGTGAATTTTCCAACCCTCGAATAAATCACCTCCAAAAGAATCAATGACAATCTCTTTACCCATGTCGACATAAGGCAATAAACTGTCCATTGTTATATCAAAACCAACCTCGCCTTTAAAGTGCATACCATTTTCACCAAATGGAGTAGGCTCTACCGGCTCAAAGAAAAATAAAAAGTTCTTAATGCCTTTTTTATTTAAAATTTCTTCGGCCTGTTCTTTGTTATATCGTGATTTATCGAATAATAAAGACCGTTGCAGTCCTTTATCATCTAAGTATCGTGCTATGAATTTATTCATATTTACAAAGTTATAATTAAAATCTATATATTCAAAATATCTTATAAATAAAATCTATATTACAGATGTAGTATTATTTGCTGACTCACTATTTTGCGCATTTGTAACATCATCAATCACCAATGTTGGTTGAACTGTTATGTTATTATCGTTATTATTATTTATTGAATCCCTACTTATTATACCTTGGTTTACAGTTGGTGCAATTGCACCCGGTCGTTGAGGTGCAGCGGCTGTACTGCTTGAAATTGAACCTCCGCCACCAGAAGAATCACCAGGCAATCCACTATCAACCGATAATATATTCTTTACATTTGCTAAACCAGCAGCAACAGCAGCGCCAGCAGCGGCAATACCTAATGCGGGGCCAACTATTGGGATAGGAGCTAGTGAAGCATAAGCACCAGTAGCCGCCTGATATGTGCTAATTGTAGTCGAAGCAATAGCAGCGGCCTTACCTACTGCTGTTCCTTCACCTGCTATTTGTGCAAGGTTACTTGCGAAATCGGCACCCAATGAAAGCTTTGCGTCTACTTTTGCTTTCTCTAAAGCAAGATCGGCCTTATCGAACTTCTTTTTTATATTCGTTGTATCAGCTCCAATGCTTTTAGCAAAAGCAATCTCTTGTGCTCTTTGAGCTTCTAACCGGATTCTTTCTTGTTCTAATAAATAAAAAGCATTATCTTGATTAGCTGCAAATTCTGCCTCTTTCTCTATCATTCGAGCTTGTCTGGATTGTTCCCTTAACTCAGCTAAACCTTCTTGATGTGACTTTTCAGCTGATAATTCAGCTTTTAATAATCGTTCCGTAATGGCCAACTCTTCAAGTGCTTGCGCTTCAAGTTCTGCATTTTCGGCATCTGCTATTTTTTGTTCTTCAGCCCTAATAGTTTTTAATAAAGTAGCTCTTTCGGTCTCAAGTTTTCTTGTCTTTTCAAAGTTAGATTTACGCACATTGTATATATCTGCCAGTGCATTTGCTTCTTTATCAAGGTCTTCTTTTGTACTTCCAGCTAATGCATTTTGTGCTTTTTGAATTGAGTATTTTTGTTGAGCGATACTTAAGTTTCTTGCTAATACTTTTTCTTCAAGTATTAAAGCTTGATTTAATTTATCAAGTCGTTCCTGACTGGTGAAATTTTCTTTTTGCGCTACATCATTTCTAAGCTTTGCTATTTTTTCTAAGTCCCTAGCATTTGCAACTATTGAGCTTCTTATTTGTCTATCTAAATTACCTTGTCTTTTTGCAAGTTGTTTACCTATTTCAATTTCTCTTTTTTGCTCTTCTATAAATTCACTTACTGCTTCCTTAGCATCTCCATAAGCTTCACCTAAATTTTTAACACCCTCTGCTGTTCTTTTTGCAGCCTCCAACATCGCTTTTTCGTTTGCCTCAATATCTTTTTGAGCTTCATCTATTGCCGCCTGATTATCGGTAAATATATTTTTAAACTCCTGCCAGTTTTTATTCATTCCATTGAAAAACTTTTTTATATTTTCAGAAGCAAATTTGAACGTTCCTACTAAAATATTACCGAATGTATTTTCAAAGAAATCAGATATTTCTTGTAACGTTTCTTTTGGTTCTAATAATGCTTTGCCCAATGCAGCTAAAGCGGCAATTATATTATTAAATACAACCTCAACAACCGACCATAATTCGTTAAATGTGTCTTGTCCTTCCTCTGTACTATTGAAAAATGCCTTTAAAGAGCCTACTACTAAAGCGATTGCCGCAACTATTAACCCAATCGGTCCGAGTGCGACACTAAAAGCCCTACCCATTGCAGTAGCACCAGCACTTGCACGACCAACAGCGGGCACAAATTGGCCTAATACCCCAACTGATTGACCCATGCTTTGGTTATAATTACCTACATTTCGCCTAGTATCACCAGTTGCTTTTTCTTCCTTCTTTAAAGCTGCTGTTAATTGGGCTTTTTGTGCTGTTAATTTCTTGCCTTCTACTGTGTTTGTTCGTTCTTCTTTGCTTAATTTAGACCATTGCACACTTACGACGGCTAATTGTTTACGCATTTGGTCTATGCTGCCAGTATTTGCATCATTTGCAGCTATTACATTTTGTGTTAGTTTTTGATTAGTACGTAATTCAGTAGCAACCACCTTCAAAGATGCCTGACTTTCAATATATTCATCGGATAATTCACCTTGTGTTTCCTTAAGTTTCTTTGATTCTTCCTTAAGTTGCTGCATAGTTATTTGAAGTGCCCGTGTATCACTTGTGGCTTTCTCAACATTAATCGTCAAATCTACTATTTCTACTTTTTCAGCCATAACTAATAATAATAATCAAATTCACCATCGACAAAAGCATCTTCTACACCATCAGCCCAATAATTTAAATCGGGTGGAGTTACAGGTGTTCTATTTCCAATTTTTAATAATTCTACCTTTGTAGGGTTCTTACTTTTTTCAGGATTAAACCCACTAATCTTGTTTATAAAAAAAGCACCGTTTAATTCTTTAATCCAATATTGTTTAAAAAATTCAAAGTTTCGAATGTCTTCCATTGTTAACCACATCTCAACATCATACATTTTTGGATAATCAATTATTTCATCAAGAAAATTATACTCATCAGCGAGATTATAAATTTCAGCAATTTGCATTACTCTTTGTTCTACGAAAAAATATAAAGTATCTGAATATTCATAATACCAAGTAACTATCTCCCTACTTGTATATGTATCGCTAATGTAAAATGTGAATGTATTAAATGATTCCTTATCTCCTAAGTATGAATAGGATTCGCTATTTGAATTAATAATAGAAGGTACATAAGCGTCTATCTCTATTAAATCAGCATTTATATCTAAGTTTACATTTAAACATGTTAGCAGTTTGCTATTTGCTAAATCACTTCCTTCCGGATAAACTTCTTTAAACTTAATATAATTATTTTGTGCGTATCCATCTATTCGAGGTTTAAAATTTGGAGTCCCAGTTATCTTGCCGCTAAAATCAACAACCTCCGCAATGTCTTCTATGTCATCAAATCTTGCAAATCTTATTATATTATCAGAACCAACTTTAAATTCATCTTTAATAATATTTAGATGATTCATAAATGAAACGACAAAGTCATATACTAATTTATCAGCCTTATCTTTTTGCTCAGTTAGTGGTAAAAAAGAATCCGTTCTATTAATTCTAAAAAATGAATTGCCATCTCTCATATACACGTCTAGTTCTCTAATAGGTATGTATAATTTTTGCGCAATAACATCATCCCAGATATTAGCTGGAAGAACTCCTCCCGATGTAAGTAAGTTTACATTATACTTGTATTCAATAAATTCAAATAATGTTCTAACATAGACACAAAAATGCCCACCTATCCCTGATTCATCATTTGTCTCTCTTCTTAAATAAATCGCCCCTCCGATATTACCATAATCATAGGTAGTTTCTAAAAATTCAGTCCCTGTAGGAATGCCAGGATAAAGTATTGTGCTTGTTGGATTACTATTTACAAACGAGGAAAAGGAAACTATTGCCATATTAGTTGAACTATCTAATGCAGTTGCAACATTCCTAGTTAGTATTATTGAATCACCATCAGATGAAGCAATAAAGTATTGAGAAACAACTGTATTTGAATTTAAAAGAATTGCCGCTGCCGCTGCTAATGTTGCTAATGTTGTAAATCCTGATATAGCAACATATATTGTTTCACTCCCTAATAAAGGATGAGATACAACAACATTCATGCTAGGATTAAATGGCGTTCCGGTTCCGGTTAATTTTGTTTGAATTGCCTGTCTCTGCCCTACTGAAACATAATCGCCAAAGTTCCCAATAAAGTAAGGAAGAAACACCCCACTTGTGGAACTGTAATATGAATCTAAAAATGCAGAACCTAAACCAGTAAAAGGATCGGATTGAATTGGTAATCCCTTTTCAGAATTTAACCACACTAATAATTCATCTACAAAATCAGGCCATAAGTCCCGCTTAATATCTTCCCAGAAATCTTGCTTTTCAAATATAAATAAATTGATTCTATCGTTTATATTTTCAACCCTTATCTTTGCGTTGTTAATTATCTTGTCATTATTTAGCCAATAATTACAAATTGCAGTTTCATAAACTTTAGTTGATTTGCTTTGAGGGTCGTTCGCTAATCCAAAGATTGAAAGGTTGTTTGAAGTAAGCGGGACATTAAAAGTATTACTGACAGTTACAAAAGCCTTCCCTACATCTTTGACATCATAACTTTGCAAGTCTAACCCAATCGATGTCTTTTCGTCAATATTTACTTCTATATCATTTATCCTTAATAACCTGCTCATATCATCGTTATACTGTAATGCGTTGGAAGTGTGATGGTTATATCAATCCTTCCTGTATTCCCTCTTGACCTTTTCACTATTGAGTTTTGTACTTGAATTTCAACTGCCAACCAGTCACTTACTATGTCTGTTGTGCCATCCCCGATATATAAATAAACTCTAGGGCTTGTATAAATATCGGTGAGCTTTTCTAGTTCTTCATTTGTTACATCTGCATTAGCAAATATTTGTCTCTCATTATTGTAACCAATTGAGTTTTCACCTGACTGGTCAGTTTTTATATTGGTGATAAATTTATTAACCTTACCAATCAATTTAGGATTGTCTCTTTTTTCGTAATAACTATTAAAAGGATAAAACCTATATTGGCCATTCCTATCAAGATACTTTAATATCAACCCACCATCGCAATAATCAATAGGCTTAACGGTTTTGCTTGCTACATTAATGTAGTTCACCGTCCAGTTAATTACCTTCTCGGTGTCTGCTATTGTTTTGTATCTGTAATATCCTATTGAACTCATACGTGCTGTATAACAATATAACCTCTATTAAACGATGGATTATTAAATAATGAACTATCAAACCATGCAAGGCCAACCCTTGATAATGATACACTAGTAATATTTATTTGGTTAATAGAACCTACTACAACTCCATTTCTTGAAACTAAATCGTAAAATGCGTTTGTACCATCTTCTATAATTACTACATTGATACTTCTTATATCTGCCAATATTAATCCATGTGCGATACTTACACTTGCAGTTGTATCCATATCCCAATTACCAATGTTTACTACTGTGGTATTTAGTGTTGGAGTTGTGAAAGTTAGATTCGCTTGCATATAAGCAACTAACTCCGCTATTGTCATGTTCTCAGTAATAACACCAGCCCCACCAAATGCAATATTTTTAGTATTCGTAGGTGTCGGGTTATTAGGTTGTTCAAATATTCTTTCTAATGCCATTATACTGCTGTTAAGATTGTAAAAATATCATCGTTGTAATCTGTAAATTCATCATCGTTATAATCTGCTGCTGTTGCTTCTGTTAATACGGGGCCATCTATTGCAACCAGATTGCTTTCATCATCATTGTAAAAGTAAACATAAACGAAGCTATCTTGTGGAGCAAAAAATGTATCACTATCATTATTAAATTGGTCTTCCAAATTAGGATATTCACCAAATTGTCTAAATGCCTGCGCTGCATCAATCAACACCTCATCATTGGTAGTTGATAAATCAGGGTCGATAAACTTAATTTTGAATTGAGTAGTAATATTATCTACAAATTCTAACGTATCATTTAATTGAGCGAAGTCTTCAAAGTCATCAATCAATGCTTTTAATGCACCTTCGGCTTTAAATACAAATTGTCTGGATGTAGTTGATAAATCTTTATAAGGAATCGCTGCGTATGTTTCTAAAACTACATCGCTTGTATCTAATATTTCCACATCAACAGCATCAGGAGTTAAGCCAGTATAAACCACATCCGCAATAAAAGTTAAAGGGCTTTGTATCGGCATAAGATTAGAACCGTTTACAATGTTGTCTTGAGATATAGTTATACTAGTTATTGCCATTATAAGTTACAATTACAGTTATCAATTGGTCTTAAGTAATAAGCAAAGTTGTGTTTCTCATACTTCACATAATTTCCTTTATTGTCCATGGTCAAAATAAAATCAGCTTCAATTTTCATTATTACCACCGTATCAATAATATCATAATCGAATGATTCAGGTGGTGAAAAAATATAACATTCACCTTCAATCATTTCTGGTTGATAATAGATAGGTTCACATGAAAAAAAGAATAATACTAAAATAATTAAATATCTCATCTTACTATTTTTATAACATCACTTTTAATTTGGTCAACCTTAAACAATAATAATTGACTGGTCAACTCTTTTATCTTATCATTGGTAATTACATCAGAGACTAAACCTCCTTTATTATATCTGTTTGGAACTTTCCATCCTTCCCTTGCAATCTTCCAGGCGACAGCATAAGGATTAACATTTATTCCTTTATCCTTTACCCACTTATCTAAGAATGTAGAACCTGCCCAGCCTACCCACGCTTTTAATGCTTCAGGTGATTGATTTTTATTTGGCTGCCTTCCATTCTCTAATTGCTCGGTATAATCGTTTGCTAATATCTTTGCATTAATAGTAGTGCTTGTTACTTCACTTTTACTTTCCAGCGAGTTACCCCAATCACCTGAAGCTTTCAACCCTAATTTAATGTAATTATTAAACAGGTCTTTCTTTGTATCTATTAACCACTTATTTACAATGTCTTCTATCATTGTACAAATATTGCATTAACTGAACTGGCAAAATCTAAATTGGTATCGTAAACATTCCACTCAACAATCATTGGAAAACTTGTAATTTCCAATTCATTATTACAAGCGAACTCATTCATCCCATTGGCTAATAATTGAGCTAAAGCTTTTAACCTTCTATCATACTTTTGCTTTGGTGTCTCATCCATGCTGGAAACAGTGCCAGCTAATTCAAACTTTCTACCTAACATTAATAAACAATTGTATGTTATTGCAGGTATTGAACCATTTTGTAAAGTTGGTTCTGCTTGAAAGTCAGCAATCAATATTAAATCATCAGCTTCAAATTCTTGATTAACTCCTATGTTTGTATAGAATTGGTCAAACGTATAATAGAACTTCCAGCCCTTGCCAGTTGCATAAGTTTCTAAAGCTCCAATAATGTCAAATTGTTCCATGTTTACAAAGTTATAACTTTAATCTATATATTTCAAACATTATATAGATTTTATCTATATTAGTAGATAAATTTTTTTAGTTTAGTTCTGTTTTATTAATATGCTTTTCAAGGTATCTCTTTGCGCTTCTGCCAAACCAACACTCTTGATGCCACCAATCGTAAATAATCCAATCGGTATAGAGTCGTGTCTTTTCATCATGGCTTAATCTCTTAATCCTTCTTAGATGAATACGATACATTACTGATTCAATTACCCACTTGTAAGGCAACCAGTTCTTCAATAGCCTATGAAAAACTAAAAGGTACACGGCTGCATAAATTGAACCGAGTACCCAGAGTGTTATTTTAAATAGTTCCATTATTCTATTATATTACTATTCATATCCCAATCACCAAATACTACTTCACCTTTCTTTAAATCCTTATCGTAATAATTAATAATCCTTCTATAAACATCTTTATTAAAAAGATTATCATCTCCGCCAAAAATCTCAGTACATGGCAATTTTACTACACCTTTTTTTAAATCAGTTGCATTAGGCTCTAAATACTTTCTCTTGTCTTCCATAGTTATTTTTTTCTAATGTTAATTAATCTCTTTTCAAATTCAGTTCTTTCTGCTTCCAGTAATAACTTAGTGAAGCAAATCGAATAAGGTAGTTTTCTTACTTCATCAATCTTTAAGATGTCACCGCCGGCCAATTTATCAAACTGTAAGAATGCTTTATACTTTCCAAATTCGTCAAGCCCTGCAATTGTTTCTTCTGCACTTGCTTTGTGTGATAGGTTTGCCGATTCTCTCTTATTGACCTCTTCTATTTCTTCGTAAAGATACAATCTAAAAGCGTGTAAATCAAATAATGGTAGTTGTGACAACTTGTCTTTATTCTTCCCAGTAAGCTTTTCAATCTCATTAAACAAATCATTCCACATAATAAAACCGCTGGAGTTATAAAGCTCTTGTAAGTCCTTTACAAATCCAAATGACAATTCAATAAACTTACCCAGGTTAAAGATGTCTTTTGGTTTAATATCTGCATACTTAAGATAGTAGTTATAATTATCTCTATCAGTTAGATTGTAGTATTGCAGAAATGATATGTTAGGGACTTTAATTATCATTCTCTAGTTTTAAAAACTCCTTTAAAGTTTCATCGTAATTGGTTTCAAAAATATAATCACCAATATGATATTTTGCTGTATCAATATCGCTAACAGCACAACCAAGTTGAATGCAAATAACCTTCTTTGCAAACTTCCTTTGTATCCTTTTCTTTTTGCTTTTTGGCTTTCTTATTATGCCTTTAGTTGAATAGTATATTCTTTTCATAGTTAAAGTTTTTACAAATATACAAAAAATTATAATGCTTTTTGGCCTTTTCTTTCATTTGATTTAATTACCATTTGAATGTAATACCTTGCTGCATCTATCCTGTGATTATAAGCATCTACTGGAATGCTTTTCTTTTTATCAGACCAAACATAATTATTTAGCTCCGTGCCTATCTTTGTGCTTTCAGTACTTACTATTATCTCATAATCTTGCATTATCTTAATCCCTCTTAAAACTGAACCGGCACCCTTTTTAACCGGATGAATAGTATTAACACCTCTCTTTTTTACATCTGCTATTAATCGAGGTTCTGCGCTATCGGCAAATATTGTTTTGTTTTTTGCTTCAGTTGCTTTAATCTCATTTGCCAATAAATCAACACCTGCATTATTAAGTTCAAATTCTTCTTTTAAATATATCTTTTTTCTTCTATTGTCTATTGCAACTCTAATTAAAACGTCAGGGTCTGGAAAGAAACCAAAGTCTAAACCATAACCGAAAGGTAAACTATTATCGAACTCTCCATACTTCCAGTTATCAAATACAACACCCTCAGCTGCATCTAACCAACCACCTAACATTCTATGATTGTATTTTTCTGGATTAGTAAGTCTTAACTTCTCAGCTTTATCTAAAAACTTTTTCGATAAATTCTCTTTGTTATCTAAATAAGTAGCATGAATATATGATACATTACCTTTTGTTAAATTACTACCAGGTTCAACCCCCTCGTCTTCAAAGAATCTTTTATAAATGAAATGCTCTTTAGTACATGGGTTTAATAATATTATTACTCGGTTTTGTATTCCTTTTTTTCTTACTGATTCATCTATCTTGTCAAATGTTTCTTCATCTGTTAGCTCTTCTGCTTCGTCTAGCACCCATGTTGTTAAATCCTGTATTGATTTTAAGTTTGCTGTCTGGTTTCCTGAGCTTGTTTTAATCCCTCTAAACAAAATAGATGAACCGGATTGAGTATTTAGTATATCGGTCTTGTTTATTTTAAATGCGCTTTGGTGATTTTCTAATTCTATCTTTTGTTCTATCTCTGGTATAATGGATATACCTGCTGATGTTAAAGTGTATCTTGAATAAAGTATATTGTGCCCTGATTCAAAAGATAAGTTTTCAATAAAATCTGATACTGTGAATGACTTTGCAGAGCCCCTACCACCTGTAATAATAAAGTAGTTCGATTTGCTTTGCCATAATGGTTTGAATATTTTTTTAATCTTTAATCTATCCATTCTTTTGGATTAATACTCACAGTTCCTTTATGATTGTTTTCATTCCAGTTTGTAGATAATGATTTTCTTTCATCGTCGTTTCCAATTAACTTATACAAGGCTATTAATTCAGAACCACTTCCCTTGCTTAAACGCTTTCTAAGCAATATTTTTTCTTTTATTCTATTCTGGTATAGATTCGCTTTTATAGTATCCGATTCATTCGATTTGTCAGGGAAGAATAAATAATAAGTAGAAGGTGCTATACACAAAGAATCAATTATATCTTGAGCAAAAAAGTAGCCATCTGTTTTAGATAACTCTATTGCTTGTTTATATATTTCTTCCTTATCGTATGCCATTCTATTTACTTTTAATTAAATCATTTTCTTTTAAAGAAAAGAAGTTCTGCAAGTCTGCATTAGTTGGTTTATAATAAGCTTCCAGTTCTTCGAATAAAGCTTTGTAATCATCTTTCATATACAAGCATCCGTGCTTTGCTAATATTTTTTCTGCTTCTTTGTCCATTGTGTTTTATTTTAGTGTTTCAAATCCGTTAAAAATAAGTTAAATTATTTATACAAAGATACTAAATTTAATTGTTATAATCAATTGTATGTAATTATTCTATCGTTCATAATCAATGATAATTACACTTGCAGGTAAATGATACCATAATATAGCATCTACTAATTTAAATTGTAAATTAAACTCTTTGGCGTTCCTTTTGGCTATTTTTTTTCGCGTCTTTAAGGTTGGCTTACCTACTTTTATTTTTTCCCACTCTAATGCAATTTGATAAATGCAGTTAGATACATTCTGAGTGTGTTGTTCAAGATTTATAATACTCATTATTTTTTTTAATTATTTAATATAGTTGTGGATATTTGGCATTTATGTTAATATTCCTAAAAATTCATTTAATAAATCTATCCGCAAATTTTACCATAAATATATTTTTCCCCCCCTCTTTACTTTTTTAAAAAGCATTTAAAAAGTTTCGTGCGTTTTTTATCATTTTTCGCTGTCATTTTATTTTTTTTGAAAACTAGAAAATGAACACCCTATAAATAGGGGCTTACAGAGGGGGCTAAATCAAAAATGTTCAGACTTTTTTGTCAAAGTTTAGGTTTTCAGAAATCGAAAATTTTTAAAAACTTTTTTTTCGTTTTCAAGGTTTCTAACTTTTCGAAAAAAGGTTTATACTTTTTCCTCGGTAAAAAGGTTTTGCGTTTTTGAAAATTTGCTTTATACTTTTTTGTCAAGAAAAAACTTTCCAACTTTTGAAAAAATACTTTTAACCTTGCGAGCAAAAATTTACTTTCTAAATTTTAAAAATTAGGTTTCAACTTTTTGGTTAAAATCTCAAAACCTTTTTCTTAAAAAAATACTTTAAACTTTTTAGGCTAAAACTCAAAACCTAAATTTCGAAAAAAAGGTTTGTAATTTTTGTTCAACTTTCAGAAACCTAACTTTCGAAAAAAAACTTTCACACTTTTTACTTCCAGATAAAAACCTTTTTGAAAGAAAAAAAGTTTTGCATTTTTTGAAAAGTTAAAATCTCAAACCCTTATTTATAGGGGCTTACAGAGGGTCACTTTTTAACTTTTTGCAAGTTTGTGCGATTTTTGCCGAAAAATCCTGAAACTTTTTATTTTTTTGAAAAAACTCAAAGAACGTTTTAATAATATATTTTTCGCTTAAAAAAGCTCAACCAATTCTTTCTTTCATCACAAATATACGAAATAAAATCTAACGCTTTCTTATTGTGTGATGCTAATAGTGGTTTAATGTATACCATAATTATTTATTTGAATCAATTTCATTTAAAAAAGTTTGCCAATTAGGAAAATCAACATACATGCCACGCTTCCCAAAATTCATTGAAAATACATCTATCATTTCATTTATCATTTTAGTTGTTAATTGCTTGGTTGATTTAATATTAAACAATTCTTTTTGTGTTGGTTTCCAAATTGATTCTTTTATTAGTTCCATTGTAAATGGAATTTCAAAGCCTAATGAATTTGTAAATGTATATCCTGCATTGTTTAGGGAGTTTGCCCATTTTGTCATATATAAATGCAATGCTCTATTTTGTGAAGATGTTCTGGTTGTTGGTGTTAGTTTTTCTTTAAACCAATTAAATACTAGCACCTTATCAATTAATCCAGTATTACAATTGAAATATTCAAAAAATTCTCTTCTTATTTTATCCCAATTCATTATTTTTAAGTTAATTTTAAATCTTTAAATAATTTGATGATTACTTACTTATATATAGTATTTTATATATGTTTATTTATATATAAATGTTATAGGGCATTTAAAGCCATTCTAACATCTTCCCAATATTTATGAGTTGATTTATTTTGGTCAATAAACCAAGTTGGGTTTGAGTTCAATATTTCTTCTACTGCTATCAATGCGCACGTTTTTGCTGTTTTGCTATCAACATTACCATGTGTGTAGTACATTTTATTTGCTAATTCTACTGCTTTATCCTGTGGTGTCATAATTTAAAACGCCCTATAACAATGTATATTATTCAGTGGCGTTATAGTGCTTAGTTTTAACCACTGTGCAGTCTTGCTAGTTTGTCGGTATGCGAAAAGTCCTGCAATCAATCGCCACCGAAATCATATACTAAACGGTAGGCACAATAAAAATTACTGCTTTCGTGCCATCATTCGGACGCATTCTTCTTTCATCATTTTTAGCCCACTTGCTTTCGTAACATCAGCAGAATAATCTTCACCAGACTTGTATTTTCGGATTATCTCTTTTTCAAGTTCTTTCAGTTCTTTATCGTACTCTAAAAACTGTTCGTGTATCATTTTAATTAATTCGCTCATTTTATACCGTAATTTTAAAAGTGCCTAAATTATTATGTCAATGATTTCCAATGGGTTGGCAATCTAAAATCTACCGTTCCACTAGCATTTTGTTTAATGCTAAAACTTCCATTTTCTCGCATTCTTCCAATACTTACCCATCCTTCACGTTCTGGAGCACCAACACCAGTTATTAAGTGCTGTAATTCTACCAACTCGTTTATAGGTGGTTTACTTTTTTCTAAACTTCTAAATCCGTTATATGCCATAATTTTTACTAATCATATATTTATAGGGAATTTAAAAAACGCTGCGGAATAATCCAGTATCCATTTAATGAAGTGCCATATAATTTTCTGCAATCATTAATCAACGTTCTATCAAATTTACCTTTAACAACCCTGCCATTTGGTAGTTTATATTTCTTTTTCGTCTGTACGATAATTGATAAATCATTTCCTAATGCATCAACTATAAATGGAGTTCCATAATCAATTAACGTATCTAAAGTTATTTTTGATTTATCCATTTTAAAAAACTCAATATCATCAATAGAATGCCCTTCTTTCATTGGCGCATTTGGGTTTTTATTCCAGTTCCTTTGAAAATCTTCATCTTTTAAAGTTTTCAAAAAATCTATTAATTCTTTGTATTTTATTTCGTATTTCATAATTATTATTTTACTTCAAACATTTTTCCTTTTGCCAATTCTTTTACTTTTCCCTTGTAAATTTCTATTATTTCAATCATTAAAAATCTATCCTCTGGGAATTTTTCACGTTTTGAAATTAAGGCCAATTGATTTAATTTATCAAATCGCTCATCTCCTATTTTATTTCTTAAATTAATAGCATAAGATGCAAAATCGTGTCCATAACAATTATCTTGCAATGATTGCAAATGAACATTATCTTCGTTAAATTCTAATGCTTTATACTTACCAGCTGCAAAAAAATGACCTGCCTGAGCTTCTTTAGTTCCATATCTCAAAGGTTTCCCAGTCGCAATGCAATTCCCATGACCGTTATCATCTGTATCTCTTAATCGGATAAACTTATGAAACCATTTTTTTGCTGTTCGATGCAAAGATGAATAACTTTTATTTTTATATTTATTTATTTGGTTTGTATTTAAATTCATAATTTTTTATTTAAACATTTCTAATATGTCATTATAACTCTGTTCAGATAGGGTATAATCAGTTCCATTTAACTTGTCTTCCAACCATTTAATATTAGGATGGTCTTTATTTTTACGAAAAATAACCCTAGCATTAACCCATCTTTCCCAGCATGCTAATTGTCTTATTGATACAGGGTCTTTGTAAATGTCAATTACTATTTGCCGTTTTGCCATTAATAATATGATTTATTTTATCAAGTTCTTTTTTTATAATATTGGCATATCCTTCCATCTGCCACGGTTCAATTAAACTTATATCTAATTGCCTAATTGATTTGCAAATGTAAATTAATCTATCTGATTGATTCATTTGTTCATCTGCCATGATTAACAGTTCTATAAATGTCTTACCGTCTATTTCTGATTTTAGCGAATGCCTTGTCATCAATTTAAATAACAAAAATAAACATAAAGTAAGTAAACAAACAATAGTAATTAATAATAGTTGTTGTAGTTCCATTTTTTAATATTTAATGAGTTGGGTATATACATGTGTTATAAAGAATTGATGTTATCAATATATTCGTCAATTACCTTTATAACGTTTCCAAGTGCTTGAAATTTGCCAAATTCAAACATCTGCATAACTCTAATTTTAGGGTTGTCTTTTTCTTTTTCATACTTTTTATATTTTTCAGAATGTTCTTTCTTTTTTTGACATACATCATTTCTTAATCTCAATAGATATATTACACTATCTGGCGGCTCATGGTTTAATTCTAAAACTTCTGCCATTGCTAAATTACCATCCATAATATAAACTCTTTATAACACGGTGTAAAATGACCATGCTGTTAACAGCCGTTTTAATTTGAATCATTTTCGCTTGCACGGCATTTACACAAGCGTTAAATAATCTTACTCATCTGGCCATCATCTACAAATATTCTGATAGGTGAAACATAAACATTTAATCCAATAATTGCATCATCATTATTAAATGCTATATTAGTTGTAACTTGTTCAGGATTTTTGTTTTCTTGAACTATTCCTATCCATTTATGATTTCCAGAATCAAAGCTACCATTATCCATTACAAAACCTGCTTTCCTAAATGCTTTATCCATTAAATCATATAGAGTTGTTTCCTGTAACTTCCCATCTATATCTTTTATATATATTTCCATAATATAAATTTAATCATTTAAATTTAAGGAACCAATAAAATTATTATCTCTATCAGATTCATCTTTTATTTTACAGATTTCGGCAAGTTCCTTTTCGCCTTCATCTACTAAATTCTTTAATAACTTTATTTTAGCTACTCTTCCATCATTTATTACCTGGAACTTGTATTGATGCCTTAATTCAGATAATGCTTTTAATTTTTGAATTATTATGTTATTTTCCATTTTTTAATATTTTAATGTTAGGGTTGTGGACATATAGATGTTAACGGTTATTTAAGATAGGTATTGCGCCAAATATAGCAGAAGCAGTTCCAATCAACATTACCCACCAACATTTCATAAATACTTGCATTTGTGTTAATTCTGGATTCATTGTCCAATATACAAACGGTGTTAATATACATACTACAAAAACAACCGTTAACAAAATGTATAGCGCATTGCGCAAGCCTTTTAATAATTTTTTCATAATATTTAAAGTTTTTAATTATTAATAAAATTTCTACGTATTCGATGGCGCAACGAACGCCATACATAAATCGTTAATCATTTATATATAAATTAATAATATCATTTTCATTAAAAAATATAGACCATATCATTAATGCCATGCTTAATTTAACCAATAAACTAAATGCATAACTAAATGACAAGTCAGAACAATTACCAATTACTTTAATTATTGATTGTTCTGGTTGCTCAGTTTTTAAGGATAAAAATTTTACATTTATTTTATTTTCATTCATGGCAATTTTAACCTTCAATGCAAGGTATTTAATTATTGTTATTTGTTTTCCTGTCATATCCCTATGTTTTTAACATTTATTATTTCATAATTTATCATCTTTGGGTGTTTGACTCTTAGATGAGTTGTAAGAACTTTTTTCGCATGCGTTAAGTCTATCACTTTATCAATGTTAATTGATTTGTCTATGCGCTTGTTTTTGTACTTTAAACGGTAATTAATTGATAGTTTCATATCTATAATTTATTAATCAATAAATTTTGTACTCTTTACCTGAATTACTATTTCATCCCTTACATTGTCTATTACATCTAACTGTATAGACTCTTGCTCTTCTATTGGAAGTTCTTTAAACTCTTTATATGTCATTCCAAAACAGTCTTCAATGTCAATTACATCTACCGTTAATTGTTCCCAGCTTATTATAAATTTTGTCTTCATTTCATTTCCTTTTAAATTAAACATTAATTGTTTGTGATGTAAAGATACAGCCTTTCGGAACTGGAAACTATGATATTTATCATGTTTTTGAATTGTTTGTGTTAATAAGTGTTAAAATTATTTTAAGTTGGGGATATACAGATGTTAGCGGTTATTGGTGAGATATTAAACCACCTGCGTTATTTGGGTCTAAATACAAGCGTTCACCTTTTTTAAAATCTGAGGTGTTAACATCCGTAATAACATGCTCAATTTGTGGTTTCATTCTTAATAACCTCCTAATCCATCCACATTTTAATTTGCATCTACCTACCTGTAGTACGAAGTCATTTTCATCTTTTATATAGCAAAGTTCGCCCTCTTTAAATGCTATTCCTGTATTGTTTTTAACCTTAATTAACTTTTCCATATCTATAAGTAATAACAACCGCTAACAAGCGGTCATAGTTAATAAAGCCAATTAAGTTTTGTTCGTTGTAGGTTGCAGTGTGGGTGGCTTTACTAACCATACCGCCAGCCGTTAGCGGTAATGCTAATCAGCCTTAAATGAGTTTAATATTTCAATTATCTGTAATCGCTTCTTAAACATCTCACCACTATTAATATTTGGTGTTACTGGGCAAAAATAGCTAATCAATAGCGGTATAAATTCATTTAGCAAAGCACTATCGTTCAAATTAAATAAACCCAATAACTCACCTGCTACGGCTTCATTATTGTATCCATATTTTTTACCGTCTTTTAGTATTTTAATGATTTGTTCTTTCATTTCCTTTTAATTTAAACATTAATTGTTTGTGTTGTTTTATTACTTGCTAAAAATTCGGCTCAATACCTTCTGTATAATCAAAGGGCATGGAACTACTTAAACTATTTAATTCTTCAAATGGAAGCTCTCCTATATATGACCATTCAGTATTTTTGTAAAAAGATGTTGAACCCAAAGCACCATTCCTATTTTTTGCTATTATCACATCAATTAAATTAATAACGCTTTGACCTTCATAATCTTCGTGTATCCCATAATACTCAGGCCTATGAAGAAACATAACTACGTCCGCATCTTGTTCGATATTCCCAGAATCCCTTAAATCTGACAGTATTGGTCTTTTGTCTCCACTTCTTTGCTCAACAGCTCTACTCAATTGCGCCAACGCTATAACTGGACAATCACATTTTTTTGCCAATCCTTTTAAGTTTTTAGAAATATGACCTACTTTGTCATTCGTTGAATTGCCACCACCTGAGTGATTAATCAATTGTAAATAATCAACAATAATTAAACCGATTTTACCTTTCGACAATTCTTTTAAACTTGATGCTCTAATTTGCTCAACCGTTAAACCTGAATCATCATTAATAATAATTGGTATTTTTGCAAAGTTACCAGATTTATTTAACAATGAATCCCATTGATACGATTCTAAATTACCAGCCTGTAAATTATTACTATTAATATTCGTTTCTAAAGATATAGCTCTATCGACTAACCTTTCTTTTTGCATTTCAAGACTAAAATACAACACTTTCTCACCTTCTAAAGCGGCATTTTTCGCAAACAATAAACTTATAGCAGTCTTACCCATTGACGGCCTAGCAGCTAATATAATCAAGTCCCCAGATTGCCAGCCATTAGTAATTTTATTTAGTTTTGAATGGCCTGTGTTCTTCCCTAATAATTTGCCTGGTTCAACAGACTCATAAGTTTCTAGTCGTTTTTTTACTACTTCATAAATGTGTGTAGTATCACCACTTGCAATATTAAATAAATCTTCAAGTGTGGTTGTAACTTTAATGTTTGTTTCTTGAATGTCGTTTGACCGGTCAGATAGTTTTACAATCTCTTCATTAAATAAAGTGATTAAATGTGTCCGGATGTAATTCTCTTTTAAAATTCTGATATGCTCATCATAATTATAACCGCTTGCAACTTCACTTGTTAAGCTTGCGATATAATAAGCTCCGCCAATTTCTTCTAATTCTGTTTTACTAAAAGCGTTTACAACAGTTAATAAATCTATCTTGTGCCCTTTGGTGTATAAGTTTTTAATACAATTGTAAACTAGCTTGTTAACATGTGTAGTAAACAAATTACTATCCATTTCAGATATAACTTGTTCCTGATATTCTGGAATAGCTAAAATAGTTCCTAGTAATATTTTTTCGGTTTTATCTATCATAATATTTGTCCAGGTGGCGGTGTATAAACTAACTTTTCTTCATGATTGCCATTTGTTTTTGCAATCCAATCATTTTTAAATCCACTCCAGTTATTCTCAGTGGCTTTTTTTATACATTCATTGGCCGTTAATTTTGAAAGTTCTATTTGTTTTTTTATTTGATTGTATGCTGTTTCTGTATTAGTTGCTTTTTTTGTTTTTCTGACTTTTAACCAATCTTCAATAATTTGTTTTTCTACTCCTAGATTTAAAAATTCTTTCCTGAAATTAAAAACAATATTTTTATTATCTTCTTTTTCTTTTTCATTATCCTTTACATTATCATTATCATTATCATTATCGGCTTTTTTGGGTTTGCTTGGGTTTTTTGGGTTACCAGATAACCCAGTGGGTTTTTTTGTTTCATCTGGGTTTTTAGGTCTACCACCCTTAGCTCCATTGAGTTTATTACGTTCGACTATCTTTTCGTATTTTACATTATCAAGTCTAAATTGGTTCTTGAAAAACATAAAAGGCATGTAAATACGGCTTGTATTTGTTGGTTCAATACCTTCTATTTGGTACATGAAAATAGCATCAAATAATAATCCTTTATCTTCAACAGACAATTCCTTAATAGGATCATAAAATGACTTGTAAAGTAAAAATGATTCTTTCATATGACTATTTTTGTTTAATGACTATTTTAATAGAAGTAGTGGTGCAGGATAGTCTAACCTTTTGCATCGACACCGCTAAGTGTGAACACCACAACAAAGATAGTGAATTTATATCAATTCAATGAATTTATTTTTAGAAATAATATAAAAAAGTTTACTATTATGTGGTAGGTACTCATCTATTGAATGATCTAAAGCTTCGTTAATTTTTCTTAAAAACACTTTATCCCTGCCATTTAGTTGGTTCTCGATTAAATTGTAATTTATTCTTAATACTTGAAATTTATCATTATTGTATGAGCTAACTATTTCAGCATCTATTTTAATAAATTCAGTATATCTTGTATTAACATGTGTTACCTCCCCGTCATTGCATTTATTTCTAAATTTACATGAATCACAAGGGGCTTCCTCGTGGTATTCGTTCATTAAACATTCATGTTTATATTCTTGAGAATATCTACCAACACCAATAGTAACTTTAACATTATCAAACTCCTTAAACTTAGACGTTTTAAAAGGGCATTTTAAGGAAAATTGCTTCAAGTCATCAGTATAACTAATGCCTTTGTGATTTTCCTTAACAAAATTTATAAAAGTTTTTCTGATTTGACAACCTTTCCTGTTGCCGCAATTACCGCAATTTATTGAAATCTTTGCCATAGTTTTATTTATTAATGTTTTTCATTTTCAATTAAGCTCATCAACCTCAAAGCAATAACAGAATAAATCTTCCAATGCTTCTTTTATTTTGGCTAACTCTTCATCTGTAAAACATGGTTTAACATGATTTCGTAATCTGTTGTTAAACATATCTGTAGACATTCCGATTGACCTAGCTAATTCACTTTTATTTATTAATTTGTGATTAAATTTCATACTTTTTCAAATTTACAATGTTATTTAATTTAAAATAATCTTAATTGTCTTTTATGTAAATCAAAGGCGTTTAATCCATTATTAAAGTATTCCGTGTCGATTTCTATTATATCAAGTTCAAAGTCTTCTAAATCGGCTGCAATAGCGTGTGTATGGCTTCCTCCGTGGGTGTCTAATATCTTAAATCCTTCCTTTGCAAACTCTTTTAATATCCATCGATAAAGTATTATTGGTTTTTCTGTCGGGTGTGTTCTTTTCTTCCCTTTAAGTCCAATAAATCCGCAATATGGTATTTTAACCTTTTTAGCGGCAATATTAAAAGAAGTCCAAGCAAGCTCAAAATCGCTAAATGATACACCTTCAGGCACGTCTTTATCCCAACATATCCAGCACATGCTTGGAGGCAAATGCTCTGTCATGTAATTACCACCAAAAACTATCTGGTTTTTAGAAACCCTAAACAATTCTGCATAATATTCTGGAGGCGGTATCTTTTTATCCCAATCTTTCTTCTCATACCTTGCTTTTTCTCCTTTCTTTTTGCCCATGTTCATATTTACGCTTATCCCATAAGGTGGATCAACTATTGACAAATCGTAGTAATTATCAGGCTTAGTTTTCATAAACTTATTACAATCTCCATGCACGAAATTTATTTTGTCTCTATTTATTATTTCCATTGTATTTCTAAATTAAATTCATATCCTTAGTTATCACTTGCATCTTTCTTCTTGAATTTTAATATTTTTAATTAACTCTTTTTCAATATCTACATTATTATGAATCAATAAATTCATAGTTACGCATATCAGATCAATTGCCTCTTGTTTATAATTATTCTGTTTACCTTTAATTAATTTAAGTAGCTCAGTCGAAAGTTCCCCTTTTTCTTCATTAATCTTATTTGAGAACTCATAAAGTTCTGTGTTAGGTGTTATCAAGCCACGTTTAACTATGGCCTGATAATGTTGTTTGAATAGTTTTTTCATATAGGATAATGTATTTGTTCGTAATTGTAAACTTTGTCAGATAAGGCCTTTATTTCATCTCCATAATCATTCCCATAATTTATCTCCATATCACAGAGATAGGCTAATCTTTTTAAGGACTTTTTGTACTCAACAAATTTTAAAATATTTATAAAAATTGATTCTACCTGAAATCTTGTTTGTTTGTCATTATCAATTAATTCTTTTATTCGTCTCCATCCGTAATAAACTGTTGAACGGTCATACTTTCTATCTCCTTTGCTAATAAATTCACCGATTTTTTTCTGGCTTAATTTGGTTAATTCGAGACAAAAATAAGATATGTACTTTCGAGCTAAAACAATTTCTTTCCTTCTTGACATTGATTTTAGCAAATCGATATGTATGTTTAATGCTGCCAGGACAAAATTTTCAATTTCATCATATTTTAAAATTGGGATATATCTATCTAAATTCATAGTTTTTTTTATTTTAAAAAATATACGTTGATATGGTGTTGTGTGTATATAAGTGTTGTAGTGCATTTAGAATCCAATCATCGTTGAATCTACTGGTGGGTAGTACCACATCCATTTAGTTTCGTTCTCTGGCTCGTCATAGTCAACTAAGGTGTCAGTGTGGAAACGCCACTGCATACTTTCAAAGCAAAAATAAGCCACCCCTTGCACGTTATTTTCGTCAATTATGCAAACATCTTCACTAAATGTAATATCGTCTTTACTTTGTTTAGGCTTATTTTTTTCGGGGTCAAATAAACGCACTACAACATTATGTAAAGTGCATGGCTGTTCGGTTTTTGAATTTTTTGTACTCATATCAATCATTATTTAAGTTTTAAAACTATGTAGCTTTTATTAGGCAGCCACGACACCATACATTTAACGTTAGCCGTAATTAAAAGAAACATTCCACCAATGAATCAACGGCAGGTTTTAATACTTTAAAATATTCAGCTTTTTCGGGTCTTATATCGCCTTCTTCAATTCCATACCAAAACAATATTGGCAAAGGTATTTCTAAGTAATTTGCAATTTTTTGTAATACTTCGGTGCTTGGTTGTTTTTGGTCATTCTCAATTTGGCTCAAATAGGTTTGAGTAATGCCAATATTTTGAGCAAATAATTCTTGAATTTGTCGAGCTTTATTTACTCTAAGTCTTTTAATTGATTGTCCTAATTTCATATAATTATCGTTTTAAATTTAACCAAAGGTAATATATATTTCTAATAATACAAATTTAATTGATAGATATTAACTACGGCTAACAATGTATAAAAATAATAGCCGTTTCGGTGGTAATTTTAAAGTATCGTGCAACGTTGTAAAGTCCAGTAGGTTGATAGTTTTTCGCTCGCAATCGGCTACTATTCTTATACCAACGGTAGGCACAATAAAAATTACTTGCCTTTCAGTATCTCATTTTGCTCTACCACATTCCAAAATAGAAGTCATCAAATCAAACTTCCATGTACTTTTCATGAAATGATTAATATTATCATACTTTTTATGAACTCTTTTCATATTATCAACACCTGTCCGTTTTACCATATAATAATATTCTGCACTTTTTAAATAAACAGGTTCTAATTTATCTAAAATTTTAAAAAGTATTTCCTTGTACTCATTGTCGATAATATACCCATTTTCATTGCATCTAATGAATATTTTTGTTATCTCGTATAAATTGCCTTGCTGCACGTCTCTAAATTCGTCAGTGGTCATGTAATTGCGCTTTATCTTATCACAAAAATTTGCTTTATGGTCAAATTGTTCATGTTGCTCTGTTTCTCTTTTATCGAGAAAAAATTTATTTGATGCTCCCATAGTTATTTTTTTGCGTATGTGAATACTCTATCTCTCGTTTTTAAATTTATAATAGCTAATCCAGTTATTATTCCTTTTTCAACCTTTATTGCTTCTACTTCAAATTTGTCAAAAGTCGAATATTTATCACCTCGTTTTTCAATCTTCATCTTATCTTTATTGATGTAGATAAATGGAGCTGTATAAAGTTCCCGACCTATCCCCCAATTAAAACAAGCACGTTTAAACGAATCGCTTGCGAGTCCTTTTGCCTTTTCTGTGAAGCTTTCAGCTCCAGTATCTTCTTTTTGTACCCATTCCTTTTTTTCAGTACAGTAAATCGAAACTATACAATTTGCATTGTCTTTTAAATGATGTCTTTGCCAGTGCATATTGCCTACTGTTTCATCAAGTATGTTCATATCACATCTTGCATTCTTATAAAGCAAAAATGATGCACCTTTTTCGGTTATAGATGCAACTCTTATTTCAATTTCATCTGGTTTTAAATCTCTAAACATAGTTGTATTTTTATTGGTTATTTATTTCATCTATTAAGAGGGCTAATTGCTCTCTAATGTCTTGTAATTTTATTCCCGGTTCACCTGATAATTTAAATAATTCAGCTAATAAGTCGGTAACTATATCAGCAT
>Ga0307378_10001425_pt1 | contig 39124 bp, 24 predicted proteins | sample UN1MG_FD_202238 | JGI IMG/M metagenome (GOLD analysis project Ga0307378, IMG submission 202238) | Soil microbial communities from Risofladan, Vaasa, Finland - UN-1 | ecosystem: Environmental > Terrestrial > Soil > Coastal area > Acid sulfate soil | place: Finland: Risofladan, Vaasa | collected...
GAAGCAGGTTCTGTCCAGAGCACCGGCCAGATCCCCCAAAATCAAAGAAAGGAGCAGGCATGCCGGTAACATTATCTTTTGGTAGAACGAGCCCGCTTCGGTAACATTATCATTTGACTTGACAGGGGTGGGGGCAGGTTCAGGTGCCAGGCACTTTTTTGAGCAGTGCAAGACCCGAAACGGCTGTTTCTCAAGGCTGTCTCTTGTCTCAAAATGCCTCAAGTGCCTGGCACCTAATACGGCGCTGAAGCGCCTACTACGAACCTTTGACGTCTACCTGGGAAAAGCGCAGGCGATGGTCCTCCATCGAGGACGGATGGGCGGCGCAAGCCTGGCCGGAGCGTCACAAAAGTCACGCCGGGGTTGATGATCCCGGCGATCTCTGCGGACCGGGCGGGCACGCTCGTGGCAACCCCGCGCGGCGGGCGCGATGCACGCGTGGGTGCGTATACAGTAAAGGTCTCAGGCGAGGAGACACCGCCGCCGGGGGCGGGGCTGAAGACGGTGACGGTGACGATGCCAGCGGCAGAGATGTCTTCGGCTGGGATCGTCGCCGTCAGTTGCGTGGTGCTGACAAAGGCCGTGGTGTGGTCGGCGCTGCCCCACTGCACGACGGAGCCGGCGACGAAGCCGGTGCCGGTGACGGTGAGCGTGAACGCCGGGCCGCCAGCCGTCGCGGTCACGGGGCTCATTGCAATGATGGCAGGCACGGGATTTTCGACGGTGGCGGGATTCCTGGTGGCGGTGGTGGCATTCTCGACGGTGAAGGTAAGCCCGGCCGATACGCCACCGCCGGGGACAGGGTTGAGGACGATGACGGTGGCGGTGCCCGCCGAGGCGATGTCTCCGGCGGGGATTGTCGCCGTCAGTTGCGTGCCGCTGACGAAGGACGTGGTGCGGTCGGCACCGCCCCAGCGGACGACGGAGCTGGCGACGAAGCCGGTGCCGGTGACGGTGAGCGTGAATGCCGGGCCGCCTGCCGTCGTAGTCACGGGGCTGATGGCGGAGAGGGTGGGGGCAGAGTTTTCGACCGTGAAAGTCAGTTCATTTGATTCACCGCCGCCGGGGGCCGGGTTCTCGACGGTGACGGTGGCGGTGCCAGCGGTGGCGATGTCTCCGGCCGGGATCGTCGCCGTCAGTTGCGTGCCGCTGACGAAGGCCGTGGTGCGGTCGGCGCCGTCCCAGCGGACGACAGAGCCGTCGACAAAGTCCACGCCGGTGACGGTGAGCGTGAACGCCGGACCTCCGGCCGTGGCGGTCGTGGGGCTGATGGCGGAGAGCGTGGGCACGGGGTTCTCGACGGTGAAGGTCCGCCCGGCCGACACGCCGCCGCCGGGGGTGGGGTTGAAGACGGTGACGGCGATGGAGCCGGCGGCGGCGATGTCGCTGGCCAGGATCGTCGCCATCAGTCGCGTGCCGTCGACGAAGGTGGTGGCGCGGTTGGCGCCGTCCCAGCGGACAATCGACCCGTCGACAAAGTCCACGCCGGTGACGGTGAGCGTGAACGCCGGGCCGCCCGCCGTCGTGGTCGTGGGACTGATGGCGGTGATGGTGGGGGCGGGGTTCTCGACGGTGAAGGTCCGCGCGGCCGACACACCGCCGGCGGGAGCAGGGTTATAGACGATGACCGTAGCGGTACCCGCCGAGGCGATGTCTGCGGCAGGGATCATCGCGGTCAGTCGTGTGCTGTTGACGAAGGCCGTGGTGCGACCGGTGCCGTTCCAGCGGACGGTGGAGCCAGGGACGAAGCCAGCGCCGGTGACGGTGAGCGTGAACGCCGGGCCTCCGGCTGTGGCGGTGTAGGGAGAGATGCTGGTCAGTGTAGGCACGGGGTTCTCGACAGGGGTCGGTGTCTCGACTCTGTCGACGCCAAGATAAGGGGCGGTCGAAGTCACAAAGGCGGTGTTGGTGATCGTCCCGCTCGTCGAGGGTTCCACGTTGACCGTGATGGTGACCATGACGCTATCGTTGCCGGGGATGGTGTTCAGGTTGCACTCGACAGTTTGCCTGCTGTGCGTGCAACTTGCAGAATCGGAGAGATAAGTCACCCCATCCGGCAGGTTGTCGGTGAGCGTCACATCCGGGGCATCCTGCGACCCGGTGTTGGCGATTGTCAGGGTGTAGGTCAGGTCTTCACCGGCCGTGGCAGGGCTGGGAGAGGCGGTCTTGGCCAGCGACAAGATGGCGGTCGCCAGCGTCGTGGTCACCTCTGTGGTGTTATCCGACAGGTCTCGCTCGAACCCGATGCCGCTCACCGTCGCTGTGTTAGTGATGACGAGACTGTCGGCGTGCTCGTATGCCGCATTCGTGACTGAGACGGGCATCGTCCACGTGACGGAGCCCATAGGCGCCAGCGGCAGGTAAGGGTCGAGGTAGCAGGAGACGGCGTCCGTCCCGATGCAGTTGACCCGCGGGCTCACGGTGATGCTCGTGATTTCCGGCGCGTGAGGCTGGGCGTCCGTGTCCAGGTAGACGCGGTACTGGAAGTACTTTTCGTCCTCGACGTTGAGGAGAAACGCGGGCGGGAAGCGGCCATAAAAGTCCTCGGTGAAGAGTGGGGGAGGGGGGGGAGGGAGAATACGAACGTCGTCCACCATCCAGCCGAAGAAATCGTTGAGAACGCCGTCGACCGAGTCGAAGCGGAAGCGGATCAAGACGGTCTGCCCGAGATAAGCCGATAAATCTACCGTGGCCGTGTACCAACTGCCCTCCGGTCCGGTGGAACCCCAGACGGTGGGCCACGTGACCCCGCCATCGGTGGAGACGTCCACGTAGCGTCCATCGTAGGTGCAGTTGCCGGAGCCACATTCCGTCTCCTCGTAGCTCCAGAAGGTGAGGCGTGCCGCGTCGCCTGTCAGGGGGACCGGCCCGACCTGCGTCAGCGTGCCAGAGTTGGCTGCCCCCGTGTTGTAGGTGCATGTGCCATCCTGGCCGTAGTAGGCAGCATGCGAGGAACTGGGGAAGGGTGTGCCATCCTGGCCGGCGACCCGCGAACCACAGGCGTCGGCCTCGGCCTCGGGGTTCCACAACCCGGTCATACTCCAGTTGCCGTAGCCGCCCTCAAAGTCCTCGCTGAGAACACGATGTTTGACGACATCAGGGTAATAGGTGTTTGAGGTGCCGTCAGGCCCAACAAAGTCGACGCCGTTGCAGGTCTCCTCATCGCACGCGCGCGCCTGGAACCGAACCCGCATCGCGCCGCGCAGGTAGTGGCCATGGATTACGTCGGGGCTTAGGGCTCGGTCGAAGATGGCGACTTCGTCAATGTAGCCGACAAATGGTGTGTAGGCCGATAGCTCACGCCCGATTTTCAACGGCTCGTTGTTTTGACATACGGAACTGGCGATGTCGGCGCTGGTGTCCAAGCTGCCGTTCAAGTACAACTTGAATCGAGAACCGTCGTATGTTATCATCACGTGGTTCCACGCATTTTGCGTCATAGAGCCAATGCTGCTATAGCTCCGCCACGTCGTACAGTTGCCGGCTTGGAACGAGAAGTGAGCCTGCATCGCATTCGGGACAATGAACAACCCATAGTTGCGGGCGTAACCCGTGTTGTTCTCCTTGACGATCAAGGGTTGCCAGCCACTCTTGATCTGCGTGGGCTTGACCCAGGCTCCAATGCTGAACGTGGTAAGGTCCAAGGCCGGGCTGTCGGGAACAGAAACGTAATCGTCCACGCCGTCAAACTGCACCGCCGTGTCAAACTTGCCATTGACTCCGCTTGTAGGGCAGGATGGGCCCAAACAAGAGCCGTTGTTATCCTGGCCGGAGGTGTCCGCAAAGGCGACAGCGCCGTTTGACGGCGTTGGCTCGTTCAGGTGCAGCAGGAGCACGTTGCCGGCCATATCCACGGTTCCGGTCAAGTAACCGGTCTCAAGCGCATTGTAATCGGGCAGTTGCATGCCCACAGGCCGGGTCGACATCCACGCGATCGAGTTCCAGCCAAAAGCGCCCACGGTCGTCGTCATCACGCGGGAGTCGAAATGGCCCGCGGTGGTAGAGGACAGCGACAGCGATTGTTTGAATGGATCCCAGCGCGTTCCCTGGTGCGTGCCGCCGCCGAATCCGGTGTCTGAATTGTCGTCGTCGGTATAGTCCGGGAGGGCGACGGGAAATGGAGCCTCCACACCCGGAGGCAAGCTGTCGCTGACCACGCCCCCTGCCGCCGGGGTGGTGTACACGTTGCGCACGGTGAGGGCATAGTTTAAGGTATCACCGGCTGCCACCGGGTCAGGATCGTCGGTCTTGCTGATGGAAAGGTCTATCTCCGGTGGGTAGGTCAGGAAGATATCCCAGTTGGAGATAAAGGCGATTCCCGACCCGTTTTCGGTGAGCGCGGGGTGGTTGTTGTCCCTGCCGGCGCCAGTGCGGACGGCATATGCGTCTGCGACGTCATAGAGGCCAAGTTGGCGTTCGGTGGCGGACTGGATCGCGATGTAGGCGACGCGTGCGCCGTCGGCGCTGATGGCGGGCTGGTCCTTGGCCGCGCTGTCGTGGGTGATCTGGGTGGGCGAGGAGCTTTCAAGCGTGCCGGTGTCAATTTCGATCAGACAGATCTGGGGGGTGCCTTGAGGGTCGTTTCCTGTGGAGACGAAGGCGACACGCCTGCCATCTCCGCTTATGGACGGCTGCCCGTTGGCACCGTCCTGGGAATCGGTGACCTGGACGATCGAATTGACTTGGCCGCCGCTGCCGATCTCCGCCAGAAAGATCTCCGGGTTGCCGTCGCCGTCGGAGACGAAGGCGATGAAGTGGCCATCCTTGCTGATGGAAGGCTCGTCGTTGGAGCTGTCTTCGGAATCAGTGACCTGGAGGATCGAACTGACTTGACCGCCGCTCTCGATCTCTGCCACAAAGATCTCCTGGTTGCCGTCGGCGTTGTCCCCATCCGGGTCAAGGTCCCCGTCGGAGACGAAGGCGATGCGGGTGCCGGCGCCACTGATGGACGGCAGCATGTTGATGTCTCTGGAGGTGCGCGTGACCTGGGTGAGGATCGGGGAACCGTCGCTGTGGACTTTGGCCACAAAGACCTCGAAATTGTGATCCGCGTTCTGGCCTTCGACCAGGTCTCCGTCCGAGAAGAAGGCGATCGTGTCTCCCTCGTCGTCTATGGCCGGGGATAGGTTGAAGCCGCCCAGGATGCTCCCGGCCGAGCTGGTGACCTGGGTGTAGGTGATCCTGCCGGCGAGGCCCAGCTCGGCTAAAAAGATCTCGATGTTGCCGTCGTGGTTATGGCGGGCGGGGTCCCCGTCGAGATCGCCGGTAGACCAGAAAGCGACCCGGGAGCCGTCCCGGTTGACGGCGGGTTGGCTCTCGAAGCCGACGTGGCTTCTGCTGACCCGGATGGTGTTGAGCCCGGGCGCGGCGGTGCCGGCGAGCGATTGGGACCCTGCCGAGGTGTGGCGGGGAATTGCTGCCGTGGGCGGCGAGTATCCATCGGAGGGCAGCTTGACGCGGGGATGTCCCGTCACCGGGGCGGGCACCCCCGTCACCGGGGCGGGCACCATCGCCTCCCCTGCGCGGGTCACGACGCCAATTGCGGCTTCAGACACGGACGCACGGGTCGGGAATGATTGCAGCACCACCGGCAGGTAGGCTCCTGGTGGGAGGTCGCCAAGTCCAACGGTGATTCTCTTCACAGCGTAGGCCGGCCGTATGAAGGTGCATCGCTCGTCTCTCGCGTCCACCCGGAGGGTGACGTCGAACGTGCCGTGGCGGGCGAACGTGTGCGTGACGATCCAGCCAGTCTCGAGTGGGCTGCCGTCGTAAAAGTCCCAGTTGGCTGTGATTTGCCCGCTGCCGAAGGCAAGGCTGCCGGTGAACGTGACCGTCTCCGTAAGCGCGGGATGGTCGTTGCTGGTGGCGATGGCGGCGCCCGCTGGCCAGTAGCAGCCCTGGCCACGGACCCGGAAGGGGGGACTGACGCCGACGCTGGCGGCACGTTGGACCGGACCGGCGGGGTTCTGGTGGACGACGCGAACACGAAAGCGGGCGTTGTCGCTGATGGCCTGATCTGTCTGAGCGTCCCAAAGGAACGTGCGCCTGGTGCCGCTGCGGCTCGTCGGGAAATCGGTGCTCGACGCTCCGCCTGCCACGGTTGCCCTGAACCCGGTTGCCCTGAACCACTGCCCACCGCCGTCCAGCGAGTATTCGAAACTGGTTGGGTCGACCAACGCCCGGTCTTCCTCCGCGTCGTACACCGTGTACGTGACGACCACGGTGGGCTGACCCGGCCCACCGAGGACGTCGGACGACGAGTAGAAGTAGGCGTCGTCGGTGGCCCCTGGCCGCTCGACGTACACATAGGTGGGGTTGTTCGGGAGGGATGGCGCCATCCAGGTGCCCGTGACGGGCAGGTGCGCTGGCGCCCACATCGTGTTCTCGTAAAAGCCGATGTGCTCGTGACGGCTGACCGCCAGGTCCAGGTCGCCGTCGCCGTCGCCGTCGCCCCACGCGACGCCGGTCGTGGCAGAGGTTTCGCTCGAGTTCCACAGTTCGACGAAGCGAGGGGAGCCCCGGAGGCGTGCGCTGCCCAGATTCGCGTAGACGACGTCGGGCTCGCCGTCCGTGCCGACGGCCAGGTCGGGGTAGCCATCGTTGTCCCAATCGCCCCAGGCCAGGCTGGTGGTCCGGCTGAACGGAGGGATCTCGAGGTCCCGGCCGCTGAAGGTGCCGTCTATGTTCTCCCATATCCTGTCGCTGGCCCCGTAGTTGCCCTCCGCCAGGTCGAGGTCGCCATCGGCGTCGGTATCTGCCCAGGCGATCGCCCGGGTGGGCCACGCGCCGGGCAAACTCCGGGCCAGGCGAAAGCTGGCATCGCCGTTGTTCCGGTAGATCTGTGTTGGCCCGCCGTCGACGCCGACGGCAAAGTCGAGGTAGTAGTCACCGTCGTAGTCGCCCCAGGCGACGCTGCTGGCATCGCCGGTCGTGATGGCGGTAAACACAGGAACAGTGGATAGTCGTGCATCCTTCTCCTGGTAGCGGTAGAGATGGACGAGTCCCTGGCCCTGTGTGTCCGCCTGGTGGCCGACCAGCAAGTCCAGGTGGCCGTCGTCGTCCGCGTCGCCCCACGCCAGGCTACGGGGCAAGCGCTCGGTCTCCAATTGCTGGATCTGCTGGATGGTGCCATCGCGATAGATCTGGATGCTGGTCGGCGTCCCGACAGCAATGTCCAGCGCACCATTCCCTGTGGTGTCTCCAGGAGCGAAATAGACGGGGCCGGGGTCTGCCACGAGATCTCGATCTCTCGAAAATCTTCCGTCCTCGTTGGAGTAGAGATAGCTGTGTGAGACACCTCGGGCGCTGCCAAACAACAGGTCGAGGTCGCCGTCACGGTCGACATCTCCCCAGGCCACGCTGCCGGCATGCCAGTTGCCTGAGGGAAGTTCGAGTGGGGTTATGCCCGGCTCCAGCTTGGGGGCGAAAGCAGGGAAGAGTTGGCTGGGGCCGTCCCGGTTGCTCAGGATCAGGTCCAGGTTGGCTTCGCTGTCGAGCGCGATCCCACGGATGCTCCAGACCTGCCCGTCGTTGGGCAGCAGGTCCAGCATCCATTCATCAAAGCTATCGGTCCCCGTATCGTATCGATAGAAGGCGGGCGGGGAGTCCGCTACGGCCATTTCCAGCCAGCCGTCCCCGTTAAAGTCCCCCCAGTCGACGGCCAGGGGGGTCATAAATGGCCCTGTGGGAAGCGTGTGCGCGGGGACCAGGCCGGTGCCCGGCTGGTTATGGTAGATGCGGGCCTCTCGCTGCAGCGGGTAGGCGGCCGCCAGGTCCAGATGGCCATCCTGGTCATAGTCCCCCCAGGCCAGGTCGTAGGGGATGTATTCCATAAAAGTCTCCACGATGATCGGCGTCGTCGTGCTGAACGGGTTGGCGCTGGTGAGCACCTGGCCGTCCCGCCTGTTGGTCAGTATCTGGAGGGTGCCGGGAAATGCGCCCAAGCCCAGGTCCAGGTCGCCATCGTCGTCAACGTCGGCGGCGGCGATCGCGGCCGTGGCGTACCCGCTGAGACACTCGGCTTCGACAAAGTCGTCGTTTCCACTGTTGCGGTAGAGGTTCACGTTGCACGGCGCGTTGATCGCGTTCGTGCTGGCGACCAGGTCGATGTCACCGTCACCGTCGTAATCGCCTGGCGCCAGGCGGACCAGTTGGTACGTGGAGTTGAAGCTGGCGCACTCGACGAACTCCCCGTTGCTGTAGCGATAGATGCGGTTGACCCCCTCCCTGGTCGTGGCCTGGTCCACGCTGTCCCCCACGACGATCAACTCCAGGTAGTCATCGTAGCGATCTACGTCAGCCCAACGCACGCCGTAAGCGGGGCGGTCAGCGGGGGCGAAGACTTGGACTCGATTCAAGGTCCCGTCTTCGTTGTGGTATACGGAAACACCTCGTGAAGAGCCCAGGGCCAGGTCCAGGTCGCCATCGCGGTCAAAGTCGCCCCAGTCCTGGCTGATGGTGCCGCCGATGTCCTGGGAAAACCAGGTGGGCGCCGGGGCGATCGTGGCCTCGCCGCTCACGTCGATCTGAATCTGTACGGTCAGGGCCAGGTCGTCGCTCGTGGCATACGTTGCGCTCTGGGCGGTGGCCCGGTTGGTGATGACGGTGCCTTCGGGCTGGCCGACTACCCTCCCCGCAAACGTCAGGTTGACGCGCTCGTCTCGCCCGAGCGTGGGAATGGACCAGGTGATCTCCTTCGTGAATGTGATCGGAATGGTGCCCCCTGATGGCAGGGAAATCTCCTCGGTGCCGTTGATCAGGGTGCAGCCATACGCGGTATTGACGCATTCGACGTTCTGCAGGTAGTAGAAGTATCTCTGCTCCTGGAGCAAATACTCGCGGGGCAATATATCTGTCACCAGGACGTCGGAGATGGGACTTTGGCCGACGGCGTCTTGATTTTCGACGGTGAGGGTATAGGTCACGGTTCCGCCGTTGTAGACGATGCCCGGGTCTGCTCCAGTTTTGGCCGACAGTGTGATGTCAAGCCCTCCCGCCTGCAAGTGGGGCAATTCCTGGTCCATAGGCCTGTTACCCCATTCTACCAGCCGGGGTTCACGCTGCTCGGTTAGGGAAAGGGGGGGAGTGTCAGGGTCCAGTGACAGCCGATCCGCCGCTGCGCTGTCTGTCTCGAGGGGTTGGGCCGCCGTGCCCGCCGTGCCCAGGACGAAGACGAGGACCATGATCGATGCGATTGACGAAGACCCGGTCCTGAATGCGCTCATGATGGACTTGCCATTGGTTCTCGATCTCATTTCAGGCTCCCACCTACTGCGATAGGTACGTGCTGCCAAAGTCCGCTTTTCCGTACTGCTGCTCGTGTTCCGATTGCTCTCGGCTTGGGTTGAAAACTCCCGGCCGCCCCGGCTAGGGCGTCGATGTCTCACAGGGGTCGGTGTAATACCGTTCCGGGCTGGGCACCGTCTCCTGCAGGGTCCTGTTCGTATCCGTATACGTACCGGTGACGTAATATGCGTACCCACATGATGGGCTGATCGTCTCTTGCCATTGGCATGGGCAGGGCGTATAGTCGAGTCTTGCCACGTCTGTAAAATCAATGTAGGGTGGGCCCGCGCGATGGACCACGAAGCCATTCAGAGGGTACTCGAGGTCCGGGTCTCTCGTCCATTCCCAGGTGATCTGTACGGTATCGGTTGAGACCAGGGTGCCATCGACGTGGTACGGCGGTGGTGGTGGTCGTAGGCCCAGGAGCTCCACTCTGATGCGGCGTCTGGCGACGATTCCCTCGGGATTCGTCGCCTCCAGTCGATATGTCACGAGTTGTGTGATCGCATCGGGCTCCGGGTAATCTCCATCAGGAAGGATGACGTCTAGGTTTCCTATGGGATTGTTGTCCCTGTAGAGCGTGGCGCTTTCCGCGTTGCGCACGCTCCATGTGAGCTTGATCATCGTCCCTTTGATCACTCTGTAGACGATGAGGTCGGCGTTTTCATCCACTGAGTCGACTACGTCTGAGGAGCTGGCTCCTACTGCTATAAAACGATCGATGACTGGCGGTGGCAACGGTGTTGGGGTCGGTGGCGGCAGTGGGTTGACGGTGAGTATCGCCGACTGGTTGGCGCTCACGTCGTCGTTGAAGACGGTCAGAAAGTAGGTGTGAGCGCCCACCGTGTCGACGTGGGGTGAACGAGCGCTTCCTGATGGGTCTGTGCTGACCCATATCACGTCGCCCAGCGTGGAGTAAGAAATCTCGACGCGGTCCATCTCGCCGTTGACGGTCCAGACCAACCGGGCGGTTTCACCTTGCGTCACTTCACCCGGCGAGGCCTTGAAGCTGGTGATCTCCGGTGTTTGGGGTTCCGGCGTTGGCGTGGGTTTTTCCCGTACGGTGACCACGATCGGAGTGCTCTCAAGTCTGTTCGCTTCTTGTTCACCCGTGTTGTCGCCGTAGATGGCGATCAACCGGTACGAAACAGCCCCGATCTGATTCAACGTCTGGACCGAGTATCCGCTGAGGGAGTTGCTTTCCTCCAAACTGGGTCCCCCGACAACCTGGACCAGTTTGGCTTGTTCGACCTCCCAGGTGATGGTGACACTTTCCCCCGCGTAAATCTCGCGCGGCGAAACGTCGAAGCGTATCAGGCGGGGCTCTGGCAGCGGCGTGGCGGTGGGCCTGGCAACTGTGACGTCAATGGCCCTCTGGTCATCCCATTCTCCGCTCGCAGTGTGGCGGTTTTTCACCTTCAGGATGTACGTGGTGACGCCGGCAGTCGGTTGGTACGTTTTCGTGGCCTGGGGCTCTTCTGGGTCCATGGGCTGCTCGACGCCGTTGATCTCGAGAATGATCTCGTCGGCGTTCGACACTTCCCAGGTGAGGGTGGCGGAGTCACCTATCACGATTTCTTCTCGGTCCGCAGCAAAGCGGATGATACGCGCCCGCAGTGGCACGACGTCGATGATCCCGTCGCCAACGACCGTGTCCAGTTGGTTCTCTACCTTGAGTGGGAGAAAGCCCAGCAGGTCGGAGAGAAGGTTTCTGCCGATCAGGGTGTACTTTGTGTCCTGTTCTGGGTTCACGTCTCTCTGTCGTTCGTCCCTTTCGAGGCGGATTGTCCTGCCTCCACCGGTCTCAAGCCATGCTTCTTCGATCGACAGGCGGGTGAACGGCGAAGCTTGCCACGTTAGCGTCACCGCGTCGCCAGGATGGATCTCGCCGCCCTCGTGTTGGTACTCGAAAAAGTCGATTCTCGGTCGGAAGATCAAGACCATGAGTGTGAAAAGAGAGATGGCCAGGAGCGCCAGCAGCAAGGGGCCGATGAGCGGCCGGACCCTCACCTCCCCCAGCAGCGAGCGCGGTGCGAGCTGGCCCTCGAGCATCGCGGCGCTGACGGTAAAGGAGTGCCTGCGTTTACGCAAGGCAATCAGCGGCCGCGAGAGCGGCGTGATCTTGACCGGGATGGCAAAGGTCTCCTCGGGCGGCAGGCGTGTCTCGGCCTGCCGGGCCAGGCTGGCGGTTTCACCAGGCACCCGGAACTCGAAGCTGCACGCGCGCTCGTCGTCCGTCGCCTCCAGCCGGAAGGTCGCCTCGCAGTTGCCCTTGTTGGCGATGTGGAACACCGCCTCCCCGGAGCGTTTGCGCCCGCCCAGCGTCTGCTGCTTGGGGGATAGCTCCCCCATCCCAAACTCGTAGTAGGGGTTGATGAACAACGTGGCGCCCATGCGGCTGAAGCGGCCGGGATAGTCGGTCGAGGTCACGACGACGGCCAGGTGATGGGCGCCGGCGCGGCTGGACGGATGCCGGGGTGGGGTGACCGAGATGGTCACCGTCTCGCGTTCCCCTTCGTTGAGGTTGACCTGCGCCGGGATGATGTCGACCCACTCGGGAGCGCCTTCACCGGTGGCTGGGGCCGACCGGCCCACCCATTCCACGCCTACGAAAAAGGTGGCGACGATGGGGCCGCCGTTGACGAGCGTGACCGTGAACGCGGCGGTCTGTTCCACGTCGATGGTCCACTCCCGTTCCGAGAGCTCGACGATGATGCATTCGTCGGGTTGGTCCGCCGGCCGCGCAGCCAGGCGGGGCTGCGGGCCTGCGGGGCGGGGAGCCGGGGGCGCTTCCTGAGCAGAGTCGAAGGGCCTGTCCTGAGCGAAGTCGAAGGACGCTTCCGCCGGGGGGGCCGCAGGGACGGGTGCGGTTACCACCGGTGCCGGTGCGGGCCGTGGCACGGCCTGAGGCGCGGGCGCAGGCTGCGGCCCGGCGGCGGGCGCTGCGGCAGCCTGGCCAACACCGGTGCTGCTCCCTTCCACCAGGATCAGCGTGTGGCCGTCGACCTCGAGCGTGCCCGAGGGGGGGAGCACCGAGGAGACGTTGGGGGCCAGGCGCCGCCCGTCGAGGCGCGTCTCCGTTTCCTCGCCCAGGATCATGACGTGGTAGGGCCTGTGGCGGTGATCCAGAACGGCGTGAAACAGGGGCACGTTGGGGCTGTCGATGACGATGTCATTGTCGGGATGCCGCCCGACGTTGGTGATGCCTTTGGCGCGATCGAGCGTGTAGAACTCGACCGCTCCAGCGGCGGTGATGATCTCCAGTTGATCTGGTATCGGCATCTTGGTTCTCCTTACCCGCTATCATCCTCTAAGGGCCGTTACAGATGAACAGGGACGCGATGAACAACAGCATCATCCCGATGGTCAGTGCCACCAGGAACGGGCCGAAGCGTTGGAAGAGCGTGAGCCCCACGGTGTGGACGCTCCCTTCTTCGACGATCAGCGGCGCGTCCGGTGCTTCCAGCGACCGGGACGTCACCGTGAAGGGGAAGTACGCGGTCTGGTAGGGGTCAGTGGGGCTGATGAGCAGGTCAATCGCCAGCGTGTCGCCCGCTTCGACGAAGGGCGTCTGCATCCAGGTCTGCGCGGCGGCGTCGGAACTGGCAGCCGCAGGGGCTTCCTCCGCTCCGGTAGAGGGGCGGGTGGGCCTGCCCTGAGGCGAACGTTCCGTTCGAAGTCGAAGGAGCCTGCCCTGAGCCTGTCGAAGGGGCGGGGTCCCGGGTCTGGCCTTGGGTCGCAACCGGCCTGCCTGCCTGGTGAGGTGCTCGGCGCGCCGGACGGATCCGCCCCCGCGACGGATCTGGCTCGCAACCTGCCGCAGCGGTCCGCCGGCGGACCGGGGCAGGAGAGCGCCCAGCGTGCTCAGCGCGCCGGCGACGACGCTCCCGGTGCGCATCGCCCAGCCCTTGGCTGTGCGCATCGCCCAGCCCTTGGCTCGCCCGGCCTTCTCCAGCCTGGAAGTGGCAGCCTGCCCTGATGGTTCGACAAGCTCACCACGCCGGCCTGTCGAAGGGGCCTGCCCTGAGGCGAACGTTCCGTTCGAAGTCGAAGGAGCCTGCCCTGAGCCTGTCGAAGGAGCCTGTCCTGAGCTTGTCGAAGGAGCGGCGGGCGGCATCACACTCCGCCCGTATAGCCTGGCCCCGCCCAGCACAAAGCTAAACTGGAGCGCGTGCGCCGGGTCCTCCGCCCGCAGCTCGTACCGGCTGCGCACGTTTCCCAGGTTGGCGAGCTCCAGGCGGCACGTCCGCCGGCTGCGTTGCCTCTGCCTGCGGGCCAGGAGGCACCAGATCACGGCGGCGACCGCGATGACGGCGATCGTCACGATCCACGGCCATCCGCTCCAGGCCGAACTGCCCTGAGCGTGTCGAACGGGTGCCTGGAGCGGGGCCAGGAGCAGGGTGAGCGGTGCTCCAGCGGCGACGAATTTCCATGCGCGTAAACGAATCATTGTGCATCCCTTCGCGCGAACCGTGCGTGGGGCCATTGACTTGGTCTGGACAGGCCCATCATGAATCCTCAATCACCAGACGCAGACTGTGATGGTAAAACAGGGCCATGTGGATCGTCTGCGAGATCACCGCGCTCTCCCCCGGGTAGGCCCCGGGCGCTGTGGCGCGGACGGTAAAGCGGTGGTCGCCCGCCGACATGCAGGGGCTCCGGGGGTGAGAGAGGCGGAAAAAGGTCTCTTTCTCGGCGTTCGGAAACAACAGCGGCCCCGCCCCGATCTCGTAACAATCGGGGTGCAGACCCTCCACTGCCAGTTTAAACTGCACGCCCGGCTTGTCCCCCAGGTTGCGCACCATCACCGCTCCATCGATAGGCCTGTCCGGTTCCAACTGCGTCTGGGGCAAGACGAGGCGCAGACCAATCACCTGGGAGCTGGCCGCAGCGCCCATGGCGCCAGGCGGGCGCGCGTCGCCAACGACGCCGGCTGCGGCCTTGCCGGCGGCTGCGGCCTCGCCGACGGGTGCGCCCTCGCCGCAGCAAAAGTGGAGCGTAAAGTCCCCGACTCTGAGGACCGTCCCATCCGCGATGTCCGTGGCCGAGCGGGGAGCGAGCACTCCCTCGCCCGACTCGCCCAGCAGGATGTCCCCATCGCCCAGGTTGACGAGACGGTACCCGGGGTTGGCCGACAACGCGATCAGTTGGAGGTGTCGGGGCGCGACGCCCGCGCCGCGCAGGCCATCCAAGACGATGTCGTTACGGGGATCGCTGCCGATGTGGACGATGTGTTTCTCCAGCGGGAACGCTTTGCGCCAGCCATCCCGATCGACAACTTCTACCTGGGGCTCAGCACGCGAGCCCACGTACCGCTGGTTCATCTCTTTCAGCTCCATATTACCTCACCAACAGGGCTGCGCGGGCCAGCCCGTGAAGATTCCACTCCAGCGCCTCGGCCAGCGTGGTCTTGATCTCCCCGGTATCCTCAACCGGGGCACCGTTTTGCTGTACCTTCAGGACGCCTTCCGCCACCGGTCCCGCCAGGAATCGCTCCAGGAGCGCCGCGCGGTCGTGGCTGCCGTCCAGATGGCGCAGCAGGTGACGGTTGAACGCGTCCAGCGTCACGCGTTCGTGGCGCAGATTCGTGACGAGCGTGCGGCCTTGCCGACGCGTGCTGCGCCGGGCCTGAAAACGGGCCAGCGGGCTGGCCACGGGGCGCTCACTGGCCTCGCGTGCCATCCGGGGCGCGTGGAGGTGCAGTTCCGCCAGGCTCCCGCTGTAGCTATAGGCCTTTAGCAGGTTGGTCCCCAGGACCTGGGCGTCGAGCGCGCTGGTACCCTCACCTATCCCCGGCGCAGCCGGGGCGCCCTCTCCCACCACTGGGAGAGGGAGTGCGCCCGCCTGCGCTGCCGCCAGGCGGGCGCGGGCCGCGGCCAGGAGCGTGTCGAAAGGCACCGCCTGGGGCCACATCTCGTTCAGAACCAGCATCGCCGCCTTGGTGATGGGATGGTCCGTGGACAGGGTGGCGCCATCGGAACCGCGGAACTTGACGACGGAGACGGAGTGGATGTCGGGGTCGGGGACCGCGGGCTCGGCGCGCGAGGCCACGTGAAAGATCGTCAGGCAGTCGGGCTTGAGCGTGCGGTTCAACGGGACGTCCTGATGGCACAGCAAGGTCTGGCGGAACGTCCGGTTCCGCAAAAAGTCCATGTACTGCTCCAGCTCGACGGCGCTTTTGGCCATCTGGCACAACGTCGCAGACACCTGGGGTGGAAAGTTGCTGTCCACCATCGTGCGGAATTCGGTCTCCGCCAGGTACTGCAACCCGTGGCGCGCCGCCTGCTCGATGAACTGGTAAAAGTAGACGGGCTCATTCACTTTTTCCAGTTCGTCGTGGAGCAGGAAAGAATCATCCCTGGGACGCGCGCTTTCCACCTCCCCGTTGAGGAATTGGGCGTACATCTTGAGAAAACCGCCGTAGGCGTCGTTCTCAGCCGGGACCGAATCGGCCAGAAAGTCGAGCAACGCCCGGGCCTGGGCGACGCGCTCCTGCGGCTCGGCCACCTCTCGGGTATGGTAGAGCATCATGTCGCGGGCGATGTTGAGCATATGCCAGCCGGGATAGGTGTTGTAGCTCACGTAGGCCACGCCGTTGAGGGCCAGGTTCGTGCGGCAGATGGCAAGGATCTTGTCGCGCACGCCGTCGGTGACCCAGGAATAGACGCCGTGCGCGATGACGTAGTCGAATTGGCCCAGGCCGGCATCCACGTCCACGATGTCCATATGCCTGAGCGCGACGTTCTCCAGCTTCAGCGCCGTCACCGCCGCCTGGCCCTCAGCGATCTGGCGCGCGGCGTAGTCTATGCCCACGAACTCGCTCTCCGGCAACCCGTAGGCCATGGGGATGAGGTTGCCTCCGCTGGCACAGCCCAGCTCCAGCACCCGGCAGCGCTCGACGGGCGGCGGGCACATGCCCAACAGCGTCGCCAGCGTCGCCAGCCGGTCCGGGTGGCTCTGCGTGTACGACAGGCTGGGATACGGCACCTCATCGTAGCTATTCTCAACCTTCAATTCCCCATTCTCCATTCTCCATTCTCCATTCTCAATTCTCAATTCCCCATTCCCCATTCGCCCGTTCGTCATCCGTCATTCGTTCATTCGTTCATTCGTTCATTCGTTCCGTCGCCTCACCGCATACGCGACGACGTTGCTCCCCCACTCCAGCGCAGCACGGATCTCCTCCCGCGTGGGCGGCCCCCCGTGCCGCTCCCCCTGCCACAGGCAGCCGTAGTCATAGTTGGAGAAGACGACCCCGTCGCCTGCGAGGAGCTTGCGCTCTCCCTCGGCGGCGAACCCGGGCGGCGGCGCGGCGAAGAGGTAGGGATCGGTCAGCAGCGGGTGGCCCGGCGGTACGGCCTCGAGATGGACGCCCAGCGAGTCCAGGAGACCGAAGAAGGCCGCGTCGGAAGGTGGATCCTCGGCCGTGAGATCCTGGTGACAGCTCTCGATGAACAGGGTACCGCTACCTTGCAGGTAGGTATACAGCGCGTTCATCTGGTCCGCGGTGAGTTCAAAGCTCCCCTGGCCGACCAAGTAGACGAGCGTGTAGCCCCCCAGTTCGGGGTCGAGCGGGACGTCGTCGTCGACCCACAGCGGGGTCTTGCCTGCGTGGCGCATCGCGCGCCCCAGAGCGTCCGCCCCACGACGGTGTCGCTCATTCTGCGGCGTGCCCACGGTGCAGACGGCCATGCTGGCGATCGGGCGGCTATGGAGAGCCGCCGGGCCGACTGCAAACGCAGCGCCGATCTCCCGGCGGAAGCGCAGGTCGATCTCGTTGGGCGCCGGGTGCTCTGGGTCTTGAGCGTCAGCGATCGGAGCCTGGCGGTCGCGTCGCCGGATGCGTGCCAGCTCTACGCCCGAATCGCCGGCCGGATTCAACTGCGCCTCAATCCCAAATTCGGCGTGCACGTACAGGATCTCCGAGCCCTGGTCTGGCCCGCCGCCGGCGCGGGGCGGGCCTTCCCCGTAGCTCAACAGCAGGTGAAGGGGGCCCTGGGCGGCGGCGAGGTCGTAGGCGACCGGCTCCGCCAGTACGACGAGCTCGCCGCCGGTGCTAATCGCGACGCCGGGCAGGACGTAAACGGAGGTGTCGGGCGGATCGCTGGCGATCACCTCCAGTCCGGCGAGGATGCCCGGCCCGTGGCCCAGCAGGCTGTGGAACCGCTGGCGCAGCCGGTGATAGTCGTGCGCTTCTTCCCAGACGGCGGCCGTGACGGCCAGCCCGTCGACCGGCTTGATCCTCCTGGTTGGCAATGCCTGGAGTAGTTCGTCTATGTCCATAATCTCCTACCTTTCTCTCTCTCCTGACCTTACCTTCCCGAAAGCTACAACCGCAACGGTCGGCGACTGCAACGCTCGCAAGTTCTTTCTCGATTCGCTGTGCCCTGGAGCTTTCGGGAAGGTTCGCCCTACGAGGGCACAGCCTCAATCCGCAGCGTATAGGCGGTGTGGGCGGGCTTTTCGGCCTCGATGATCCGTTCGATCATGCGGCACCGTTCGTCTTCCTGCTGTTCGACCGCACGTCCGTCCTGGGCCCTGATGGGAGGCAGGCGGAGGACGACGGCAAAGGTGTGCGGCACGTTCTGCGTCCCCAACGCGATGCCCGGCCCCAGCCGGGCGTCGGGACCGATGCGGAAGTTGTGGGCGCGATGTTCGACGATCAGTGGTACCTGTCCGGTGTAGATCTCTAGGTATTCCCGCAACCCCTGGCGTGTCCCGCGTTTGCGGTACAGCGTGACGGCGGATCGAAGCAGCCGCCGGCGTTTCTCCTCCGGCCAGCGCTCGTCGAGCACCAGGTCGAGCCAGCAGGCCAGCCAGGGGAGCAGGTCGGGCGGCGCTGTCCGGGGATCGAGGTAGAACGGCAGTTGGTCGATCGTCCGCTCGATGGGCGCCCAAAAGCTCTCAAAGAGCATGAGGAAGCGGCCCATCAGCTCGTCGTCCGCGTACAGCGCCGGCATGTATCTGAGGTATCGGCCCTTGGCCGCGACGGCGACGCAGGCGGTCTCCGCCAGGGACGTGGTGGCCGTGGGAAGTTGTCCCTGGCGTGTTGGCTGTGCGAGCGTACCTCGTCGCATGGCCTCCTGATCCGGGTTGTCCTGCAATCCGTCGTTCTTCTTCCAGGTGACGACGGCCCGGCTTTGGTAAGTGGCGTCCTGCTGTGTGGGCTTGACGGTCGCCTGCACCTGGTACTCGTAGCGCGTGCCGGGCTCCAGCGGCTCCTCCAGGTGCCAGGCCACGGCCCGTCCGCCATCCTCCTGCTGGACGATCTGTGGCAGTTCGTCGCCGTGCGCCGGCGGTGCCTGGTATGCCTCCATCTCCAGCCCTGGCGGGAGACTGACGCTGAGCCGGTAGCCAGGCAGGGGGCGCAACACCTCGACGCGGGTGTAGAACGTGACCGTCTCTCCGGGATAGCGCCGGTAGAAATCGGCGACGTGGGCGACGGTGAGCGCTGGCTGTGCTGGGCCTGCCCCGAGCCTGTCGAGTGGGATCATAGGTAGACCACCTCGACGTCGTGATCGAGCGAGCACAGGACCGTGTCCGCTGGGACTTTTAGCAGCCTGGCCTCGACCGGGGTCAACTCGGGGACCTGCCCCGGCCCTTCGACGAGCTCAGGGCCGGTTCCTTCGGGGGCCTCAGGATGGGCCTCTGGAGGCTCGGCCGTGGACTCCCGTCTCGGCACGACCTGGCGAAAACTGATCTGGACGTCCAACACGTGTTTGACGCCGGGGACCTGCTGGATGAGCGAGAAGAGCTCCGAGACGTAGAGGTCCCGGCCGAAGGGCCAGCCCTCCCACGTGTGACCCACCATCTCGGAGAGCGTCTCGTCGTCGTCCAACGCCAGCGGCGTGATAAAGTGTCGCAGTCGCTCGACGACGCGATCCCTGACGGTTTCGGGACGGCTGTATTCGGAGGGGACGATCTGGGCCGTGACCTTGACGCCCAGGTACCTGGGTTCCTTCACGCTCAGCGTGGTCGTGAGCAGGCGATATGGGTCGAGATACGCCACGATCTCTTCCCGCAAGCTGGGCTCCAACCGCAGCCTGGACAGGTCCCCGGCCCTGATCCCATCAAAGGCCGCCGGTACGACCAGGAGCTCGACCATCCCTGGAGGCAGCAGGCCGTCGACCTTGTCGGGCGTGCGGCACTTGACCCGGGCCACGGCCCGGCTGGCCCGTCTGCCAAAGCTCTCAAAGTCCTCGGCGGTGACCGCGCGCTGTTGCGCGCGCATCTCGCGCCGCGCCCGCATCGTCGCCTCTTCCAGCCCTTCCGGGTCCCGCCCCCCCTCGGCCCGGCGCAGGTTCGTGACCCGGTCGATGTAGGGGAGGGAGGTCTTGAGGACCTGCAGCCTGCCCGCCGGCACGTTCCCGGCGGTCCCGCCCCCGTAGCGATATCGGCCGAAGCGGATCAGCCGCCCCGCCTCCGGCACCCGGCCGTACTGGCGCACCGTTCCGTCCGGCTGCTGGACCGCCGGCCCGAAGCAGACCTCGCCGCTGGCGGTGTCCGCGGTAAAGTGGCGGTCGTAGCGGCTCGAGGCCGAAAAGTCCGGCACCTGTTCCCAGGGGACGAGAACCACTTCCCCGGCGTGGACCTCCTTGACCTCCGCCCGCTCGCCCTCCTGCAGCGCGAGGATGGGTGCGTGCGCCAATGTGAAGGCCTGGCCGGGTTCGCCGTTGGAGCGGCCCAGGATCTCGCCCTCCTGGATGACCGCGTGCGTCGCCCGGGTCGTGGCCCCCAGCGTGTGGGTGGTGATACCCCGGATGCGGGGCGACTGGGCGTACTTGCCCTGTTCCGGGCGGCGGGCCTCAAAGCGGCAGCGCAGCCAGTAGGCGGCTCTCCCGTGCACCTGGTCGGGCACCATCGAGAGCGGCAGGTAGAACACGAGCTCCCCCTGGGGGTTGTTCAGGCCGCCGGTGGTGTCCTTTTCCCCGGGGCGGATGCTGGGGGGAACCTCCTCCCATTCACCGTTCCCGATCGAGCACTCCCAGACGAGCGGGGGGTCCTCGCGCCGGATGCCGGTGGCTTGCGTGTCCTCGCACGTGAAGGCCAGTTGCAGGACGTGCCCGCCGATGTCCTGCGTCTCGTCAAAGCCCAGGTAGAAGGTGTCACCCTCCTGGGGGAGCTCCGGGTCGAAGGCATAAAAGGTCTCCAGGCCCAGGCGCGGGAGATAGTTCTTGGTCACGTCACGTTCGCGCCGCAGTTGGACGGGCGTCGGCGGCACGATCGTCAGCTTTTCGTCCGTCGTGAACGTGATCTCCTGTTCCTCCTCGGTGAGCCGCGTGGCGACCTCGGTGCCCTGGGGGACGAAAGCGACGGTATCGTCCTCGGGCGTGATCGGGAAGGGCGCGGATAGCCGGAAGGTCAGCTCGGCGCGGGCGCTGCCCGCTGGCTGGAGTTGAACACCGAGGACGTCCAGGAACTTGCAATAGTTCTTCTCCGGCACGCGGTTCAGGCGATAGACGATCATTTCCGTCATCCAGGCGAACAGCTCGATCAGCGTGATGCCGGGATCACTGAGATTGTAGTCGGTCCACTCTGGACAGTACCGGATGATCCGCCGCCGCGCCTCGTCGACCAGGTCCCGCTGAAACCGCAGGTCATCCAGGTTAGGTGATGGCAAGGGCATGGTCTTTCTCCTGTCTAGATGCTACCCTGGTAATGCGTGATGCGTGAAACGTGAAACGTGAAACGTGATGCGTGAGTTGTTCATTCGCCAACCTACTGATTCACCAACCTCCCAACCTCCCAATCTCCATTCTCTATTCTCCATTCTCCATTCTCCATTCTCCCAATCCCCCCTCCTACCATTCCTCTTCGCCGGACAGGAAGAAGGGATAGACGATGCTGCGTTCGTCGTGGGTGTCCTTGACTTGGTATTTGATCTCAACCAGCAGAGCGCCATTCCGACCGGGGTCCGCGGAGACGTCCACCTCCTGCACGTCGATGCGGGGCTCCCACTGCGCCAGTGCCTCCTCTACGTAGTAGACGACGAGGCTTTCTGTCGCCGCATCGTGGGGGGCAAAGACCAGTTCGTGGATGCGGCAGCCGAACTCGGGCCGCATCACGCGCTCGCCGGGGGCCGTGCTCAGGATGACGCGGATCGCCTGCTCGATGTCGTGTTCTCCGCTCGCCAGCGCGATCCCCCCCTGCGGGTTGACCTGGAGCGGAAAGGCCAATCCCTGCCCGATGTATTCTCTGTCTCTGACGTTGTCGTTCACGGTTCCACCTTTCCGAAGCCAACCTTGTCGTCACATCCCCCTGACCCGTGTTTGTCCCGCAAAAGCGATCACGACCGGGGTGCCGGTCGGCGTGCAGATCGCCTGGCTGCTTTGCACGACCAGCGGCTGGCCCATCGACTTGACCCGTATCGTGAGCGTTGGCGGCATCCATTGCCCCGTCACGCACGGCCCGTTGGCCACCGGCGGCGGCGGAAACGCGCAACCCGCAACGGCCAATGGCGCCGACGACATCGGCACGGGCTGGCCCATGATCTTGACCCGCGGATTGGGTGCGGTCAGCTTGGCCTGGCCGCCATGCGCACACATAATCTGCGCGCCCATGTTCAACAGGAATCCAGGCATTACATCACCTCCAACGCGCCGTTGTTGATGTTCACCGTCGGCCCGCTCAGGGCGACCTTCGCCGCAGCGTTCTTGATCGTCAATCCGGCGGTGCCTTCCACCGTGCAGTTCTGGGTGGACTTGATACTGCAACTGCCGGTCGCCTGGACGCTAAAGTTCTGCTGCGTCTTGATCGTCATGTTCTTGCCCTCGAACGTCAGATCGTCGCTCGTGCTCTTGACGTTGATCTTGCCCTTGGCCTCGACGGTGATGTCTTTGTCCACCTTGACCGTCAGCGTGTTGTCCTTCGAGTTGATGACGATCTCGTTCTTTTCCGTCTTGTCGCGGATGACGATCTGCTCCTGGCCGTCGGTGTCGTCCAGGATGATCACGTGGCCGCTGCGCGACTTGATGATGCGCTGGTTGACCTTGCCGTCCTTGGTCGCCTGGTTGTTGGGCAGGGGCGGCTTGTCGGTGCTGCTCCACAGGACGCCCACGATGTAGGGGCGGTGCACGTCGCCGTGCTCAAAGGCGATCAACACCTCGTCGTTGACCTCCGGCAGGTAGAAAAAGCCCCGCTCTGCTCCTCCCATCGGCGCGGCGATGCGCACCCAATCGCTCTCGATCTCGGCGCCGTCCGGGCTTTTCCCCAACCAGCCATACTTGACCTTGACCCGCCCCAGGTTGTCCGGATCGTTCAGGTTGGTCACCAGGCCGGTCACCACCCCCTGCACCAGCCCGCGGCCCGGCCCATGGCCGTTCCCCGAATCCAGCAGGTGGCTGAGCGTGTTGGGCTGGCGGCCGGTGATGCTAAAGGTGGTCTGGTACCCGTCCGCGTTATAGATGTGCGTGGCCGATGTGACGAAATACTTGCCGCTGAAGCGCGTGCCCACCTTTTGGATCGTCACCTTCCAGCCGGCTTGCACCTGGGGATGGCCTTTGCACACCCCCTCGGCCTGCACGAACTCGCGGCTGATGTCGTCGCTCAAGCCGGTGGCCAGCGCCGTCGCTTCCTGGGGGGTAAACACAGGCCGGTCGGTGATGATCGCCGAAGCCGAGCTGAAGGCCGACTTGGCCTTGGCCCCGCCCGTCTGGGTCATGCCGCCCTGGTTCAAACCGGCGTTCGGCGCCTTTTCGCTGCTGATGGCCTTTTTACCCTTGGGGTCCCAACTGTTGACGATCACCTTGTCCGCCTGGCCGCTGGCCGTCCAGCACGGCTGAAAGCTGAGCAGGCCCTCGGCGTAGGCCAGTTGGGGGCCCTCCCCCAGGCTGAAACTCCCCTTTTTAAAGTACAGTTTTCCCTCGGCGGCACAGACCTGGTAACCGATGCGCTCGGCCCGGGCGAGCAAGAACTCTATGTTGGTCTGGTTGTTCTGCAACACAAAGTCGTAGGTGACGGTGGTGGCATCCACCTGTGCCGTCAGCCCCGTCTCCGAGGCGATCTTGCTGGCAATGTCACTGTCTTTCATTTTCAGGAAGGTGCGGGTCTTTTTCCCACGGTGCAGGCGGTGGGATTTGTCATAGCCCCGCACCAGCATCGTCGTCCGGCCCGTCGCAGAAAAGTGCGGCTCGAGAGCGGTGATCTCCCCCTTGATGAGGGTGCCCTGTACGCCACCAGCCTCTTCGTCAGTCTTGAGGCTGATCTCCACCGGTTTACCGATGTCCAAAAGGGCGTCGTCCACCCACTTTAATCTCTCGTCCAGGACCTCGAGAGTAAACATACTGGGCAGATACAGGCTGGTATCCACCACGATCTCGAGCAGGTCATCCACAAACTCTTTCGACACATCCTGCCCACCGATTTTGATATAGGGTATGGGTGTGAATGTGGTCATAGGTACCACTCCTCGTCAAGGCCAGGGCTAATGCCACTACTATCGCTCCGAGCCCCCGTCTCGGGGGCGTTCTGCGCAGGGCTCCCTTAGGCTCACGGCAGGGGCACGAGCTTCAAGACCTGTCCCGACTGCAAATCCCTGGGGTTATCCAGGTTGTTGGTCTCGGCAATGTGGTGCCAATGGGCTGGGTTGCCGTACTCCTGGTAGGCGATCCAATCCAGCGTCTCTCCCTCGTGCACCACCCAGATTTTCCTGGTCTCACTGCGCGTAGTAGGATTTTGGCGCTTCGGTTTTTGCTCAACCTGTTTAAAAGTCACGGACACTTCCGCTCGCACGGGCGTGCCATCGGCCTTGAACATGATAAACTTTTGGGTGATTTGGGTAATCACGGCGGTGAAAGACAGGAACTTGCCCCACTCAAACCGGCAGAGAGATGGTTCGCCTTTGTTTGTCTTGCGGTCCTTTTTGCTCTGATCGACCATGGCCAGGTCAAGCAGGGCCTTGTAACTTTTCCGTACGTCTTTGCCGGTGTCGGTGGTATCGAACAACAAGGGGATCGTCAGGTCCTCTGCTTTCCCACCGCCAAACGTTAACTGGGAAGCGTCGCCTCCGGTGGTCGTCTCCTCGTTCCACGTGATCGTCTTCGTGAGCGAAAGTTGATCCGGGTTGAAATGACAGACGACCGCTTTACTGGACTTCTTTGCATCGGTGATTTTCGCTTTTTGGATCTTTTGTCTATCCGCCACGATCTCGCTCCTTTTGCCATCGCTCCAACACTGCGCTAACCGCCCTAGCGGGCTGACCGTCGCTCGCGCTCGACGGCCAACATGCGCTTGATGAGGGGATAGACCTGCCGGGCCAGGTGATCCAGGTCCAGCTCGGGTCCCTCCTCTTCGGACGTTGTGCCTCTCTCCGGCGGCGTCTCGACGGCTCTTTGCACGACTTCTACGCCCCGGGCGGCCACGGTCAGGTCCACGGACGGGGCCACTGGCTGCCGCTGAATCAACGCCGCCGGTGCCGGCCGGCTCACTGGCGGCAAGGGGAACTGGCCTCCCCACGCCGGGGGCCGGGCAGGACCAGCGTGGGCCGGTTCTGCCCTCGCCGGGGCCGGTTTCGAGACAGGCATCACCACTCCCTCGTCCGCGAAGCGGGCCTGTACCAGCTCGTCTTCGAAGCGGGCCTGTACCTGGGCCCGGGGTAGAGTCGTCGTCTGCGCCGGGGGCCCGGTGCGGCCTAGACCGCTGGCTGGTGATAGCGGCTCAGTCAATGACAGGCGCGCGCTCGACGCCGCCCGGGCCAGGATCTCCTCCTCCAACCCAGGCGCAGGCTCCTCAGGCTCGACCTTGCGCTGCACCCCTTCTGCTGAGCTCCGGGCAGGCCGTAGCTGGCCCGGTTCCATCGGCGGTTCTACCGCGGCCAACGGTGGCTCTGGTACTTCAGGACCGGGCGGCGCCTCCGTGGGCGACGGCACCTGCGAGGGCATCTCCCCCTCAGGCAGCCGCTGCACCTCCGATCCGCTAATCCTGCCAATCCGTGTTCTTTCGGACGGCGGCGCCTCTGTGGGCGACGGCACCTGAGAGGACATTTCCTCCTCAGCTAGCCGCTGCACCTCCGATCCACTAATCCTGCCCATCCGTGTTCTTTCGGACAGCGGCGCCTCTGTGGGCGACGGCACCTGAGAGGACATTTCCTCCTCAGCTAGCCGCTGCACCTCCGATCCGCTAATCCTGCCAATCCGTGTTCTTTCCGACGGCGGCGCCTCCGTGGGCGACGGCACCTGCGAGGGCATTTCCCCCTCAGGCAGCCGCTGCACCTCCGATCCGCCAATCCTGCCCATCCGTGTTCTTTCGGACGGCGGCGCCTCTGTGGGCGACGGCACCTGCGAGGGCATCTCCCCCTCATGCAGCCGCCGCACCTCCGATCCGCTAATCCTGCCCATCCGTGTTCTTTCGGACAGCGGCGCCTCTGTGGGCGACGGCACCTGAGAAGGCATTTCCCCCTCAGGCAGCCGCTGCACCTCCGATCCACTAATCCTGCCAATCCGTGTTCCTTCGGACGGCGGCGCCTCTGGTAGCGCCGGCACCCGGGAGGGCATTTCCCCCTCAGGCAGCCGCTGCACCTCCGATCCGCCAATCCTGCCAATCCGTGTTCTTTCGGACGGCGGCGCCTCTGGTAGCGCCGGCACCTGGGAGGGCATTTCCCCCTCAGGCAGCCGCTGCACCTCCGATCCGCTAATCCTGCCGATCCGTGTTCTTTCGAACGGCGGCGCTGGCACCTCAGGGCCGGATGGCGGCTTCTCTTCGGGCTGCCGCTGCACCTCCGATCCGCTAATCCTGCTCATCCGTGTTCTGGGGCGCGGCGGTTCTGCCTCGGCCGCCAACGCCGCTGGCTCCTCAGGCTGAGCTGGCTCAGCTTCTTCTCCCACAGCCGGGCGTCGCCGCTGCACCACCGGCGGCGACGGCGGCTCCGCTGGCTGGCTCGGTTCAGAGGCACGTTCCGCCTGCGCCGGTCGTACCTCTGGCGGTTGGCCCTCCGGTGAGATGTCTCCCCGTGGCGGCAGTTCCTCAACCCGGGAGAACAGACGCGCCTGCGCCGGCAAGGTCCGGGCCGGCGGCCCGGCCCCGGGTGGTTCGGCCGTCGCCCGCTGGATCCGGGGCGGAGAGGGCTGGCTGGGGGCGGGTGGCGACCTGGGCGAGCTCGACCTGTCCGCCAATATCTCGCGCAGTTGCGTCATGGTGGGTCTTGGTGCGGGCTCGCCGCCACCCGCTTCGAACTCGAGCGACGCGGCGTCTCCCAGGCCCGGCTGCACGGGCGTGCCGGCCAGGACCAGGTCGGTCGTCTCCGCCGGGCTGACGGCCAGCGGCTGGGGCTTGTACCTGGCGCCGGTCGCGGAGAAGCGATCCGCGATCGCGCTGGTGAAACGATCGACCATCGCCGGCTCGACCGAGCCGACGTCGGCGCGCCAGACGGTGGTTCGGTCCACCACGCGCTGCACGCGATCCAGCAACCGGTTCGTATGTGTCTCGGTCAGAGCTGTCTGGGTGTGTCTGCCCAGACGCGTCTCTCTCCGCGTCTCAGTGCCCGCACTCGCCCGCAACCAACGTCCCACCCAGGGAGACAGCGCCCGTTGGACCCACTGTGCCCTCGCGACGATGGCACGGGCGATGGCGTCAGGTTCCCCTGAGCCTGGCTGGACCGGTTGATTTTTCGCGACGCGGCGCGATTCCGGTGCTTCGGCCGTGGTCATCTCGTCACTTTACTCGTGTTGGATCAGGCCTCTGCCTATGCGTCCGTCCAGCCCGTCATCTCCATCCCATGGTGGACGATCTCCAGCGTCTCGATCGCCACCTGGTTGCTGTCCGCTTTTAGGTCGGGACCCGTCCATTTGACCGGATACGCTTTTCTCAGATTCCACCGTTTGGCCTTTGTTCGGTCCCCGTTGTACAGGATGATGGACACGTTGCGACGTTCTACCTTGCCGTCGTACAACCCCTTCTGGAACCAATCCCATAGTGCGTCGTCGGCGACACCGCGTTTGAGCGTGATATGGGTATACTCGATGCGGCCGGGCAGTTGATGCACGTAGTCGTTGACCCCCCCCTCTTTGTGGGGTTCGGTCTTGCGCTCCACAGTCAGTCCACCGCATGCGGTGAACCAGCCCTTGATGATACCCTCGATCTCCACGCCGAATCTGAGCCCGGCGATGGGGTCCACCCGTTTACCCGGCATACCATCCTCCCCCGACTACCGACGCTGCGTCGGCGTTTTGCCCGAGCGGGAGATTCCTCGGCTCCACTTCGTTCCGCTCGGAATGACGGCCTGGCTTCGCTTCGTCCCGCTTGGAGCGGCGTCCTGTTCTACCCAGAGCGGGAGATTCCTCGGCTCCACTTCGTTCCGCTCGGAATGACGGCCCGGCCCCGCTTCGTTTCGCTCGGAATGACAGCCTATTCCGCTCAGGGCGAGCTTTTCACCGAGGCCTGTTCCATCCCAGCCTTTCCCGCTCCAGCTTCAGTTCTTGCTTGAGCAACTCGTACACTTTTCGGGCCAGGGCCTGCAGGTCGATCTCTTGATCCGCCGGCGTTTCCTGGCCTGGGCTGGCTGTGCCCGGCGGCGCGGCACCGCCGCCGTGAGACTGAACGCTGCTGGAAACGCGAAACGTGTGCAGCGGATCACCCAGCGATGACATCTGTTCATCCCTTCGACAAGCTCAGGACAGGCCCTTCGACAGGCTCAGGACGGGCCCTCTGAACGCTTACGCTTGCGCTGCCGCGCCATCAGAATGGCGCCTTCTGAAAAGTTATAGCTCACCAAGCCTGCGGTTGATCCCGGCGATCTCTTTCGCCCATCGCCGCCGGTCGGCGTGCTCGAGGCCCAGGATCTCGTCAAGTGGCCAGTGGAAGTGATAGGCGATGTAGGCTACCTCCTCGTGCAGGCGGTCGAGGGGGTAGCCTACGATTCCCCCCCCAGGTTGGCCAGATCCACCTCGAACTCGGCGTTACATTCCGGGCACGCGACCGGGACCGTCGTCTGCCCCTCCTCGTTGATGCGGCGATAAAACGCCTGGAGGTAGGCCAGGTCGGCGGCGAACAGGTTCTCGATCACACCAGTGTTGATCGCGGCTAAGTTCCCCAGCTTGGTGATCACCCGCGAGAGCAGGATGATCACCAGGTAGGCCTGGTTAGAGCGCACCCGCAGGTCCCGCAGGGGCGCGATCTCGTCCATGGCCGTGGCCAGGCGCATCCGGCCGTGCCGGTGCAGGTTGCCATCCTGGTCCACGTACCCGCGCGGCAAGGTGAACTCGAATTCGGTCTGTAGGTGCATGGCTTATTCCCAGCCCTACGACGCGCGCACCATGCCCTCGTGGATGAGCGTCACTTCCTCTACGCCAAACTCGTTGCTGTCCGATTTGACGCTGGGACCGCTGACCTTGGACGGCCAGGCGTTCACAAAGTCCCACCGGGCCACGTCCTCATAGTTCCGGTCCATCATGATGATGGAGCAGTTGGTGCGGGCGTCTCCCATCTTGCCGTCTTCGACCAGTTTGCGCCAATCCCAGATATCCATGGCATCGGTGATGCCACGTTTGAGCGTCACGTTCTCCCACTTTAAACGGCCCGGGATCTTTTGGACGATCTCGTGCCCGCTATCATCGACGGCTTTGTGTTCGACAATCTCGTGTTCCGAGCCGATTCCGCTGGCCTCGGTGAAATAACCGGCCAGCTTTCCCTCGATCTCGAGCCTGAAATTAAAGCCGATGAGGGGATCCGACTCGCGTCCAGACTTGACAGCCATGGTTTTTACCTCCGTTTTTCTCTCCACGGGCACGAACCTTGCGATACGTGCACTCTCAGCTACTGGAGTAATTCTCGGTTAGAAAATGTCTCTCTGGCTCTGCAGTTTTCGTCAAACCTTCGCAGGGTTCAACGTCACTCTGCACTGGGACCGGCCCACTGGCTGATGCGGAAGATGACGAACTCGGCCGGCTTGACCGGGCACATGCCGATCTCGACGATCAACCGCCCCATGTCCCGTACCGCCGCCGGGTTGAGCTCCTCGTCACACTTTACGTAGAACGCCTCGGCCGGGGAGAGCCCAAACAGCGCCCCATCTTGCCAGACCACGCGCAGGAAAGCGGAGACGTCTCGCCTGACCCGCGCCCACAGCTTGTGGTCGTTGGGCTCAAAGACCACCCACTGGGTCCCGTTCTCGATCGACTTTTCCACATAGTTAAAGAGCCGGCGCACGCTGATGTAGCGCCAGGCCGGGTCGCTCGACAGCGTGCGCGCGCCCCAGACCCGGATGCCGCGCCCGGGGAAGGCCCGGATGCAGTTGACGCCGTTCGGGTTCAGCGTGTCCTGCTCCCCCTTGGTCGCGTTGTAGGCCAGCCCGGTGGCGCCCAGCACGACCTCGTTGGCCGGTGCCTTGTGCACCCCCCGCGTGTTGTCGTTGCGCGCCCAGATGCCGGCGACGTGTCCCGCAGGAGGGACGTACATGGGGCGATGCTGCACCGGGTCGTCCACCTGGATCCAGGGATAGTACAGCGCGGCGTAGCTGGAATCGTAGCCGGCCGTGTCCATGCGCCATTTCTTGATCTCTTGCGGCGTCATGTCCGGCGGTGCGTCCAGGATCGCCACCCGGTCTCCCAGCCGCGCGCAGTGGGCGATCATCATCGTCTGCACCGCCTTGACTGTGTCCAGGTTCAGCGTTTCGCCAGGCATGGGCGTCATCAGGTCCGGCACGCACACCATCGTGACGTCCTCGAGCGCCTCCAGCCCCTCCACGCCCGACCGCTCCGTCACGTCTCCCTGGAAATCCTGGGAGGTGGGCGGCGCCAGTTGCTTGGGCTCCATGTTCAGCGATTGCTCCTGCGCGGTCGGCCACGCCTTGGCCAGGGGGGCCGCCTCCGGGACGACGAAATCGATCCACTGAGAGGCCTTGTCGTCTTTGAAGGCCACCTGGACCTTCTTGGTGCCCTCTTCTTCCATCTCTGTCAGCGTTACGCCGGGCAGCACCTCCTTGACCTGCCAGGTGCCGGTCACCCCCTGGCGCTCGACGGTGACGGTGAAGGGTGGAGTGGGGCTCGCGGTGGCGGCCGGTTGCTCCTCGCCTTCTGCCCCTTCGCCCTCTTTGCCCTTGGCTCCTCTCCGCGCCGGCTTTGGCGCCGGGAGCTCGGGCACGTCCACCTTGACCCGCAGGCGCAGCCCGTCAAAGCCCGCCTGCCTGGCCCGGGCGATCAGGTGCGGCTTCCCATCGCTGCCGAGCAGCGCGGCCCGGGCCTTGCCGATCGTCTTGACGCTGATCACGTAGCAGCGCCCGCCCCCGTTGTTGAAATAGCCAAAGACCGCGTGGGGCAGATAGGCCCCCTCGACGAAGCCGCCGAAGCGCTCGCGGTACTGGCTCCAGTTGGTGACCAACTGCGGCCTGTTGAGCAGATCCTCGGTGACCAGCTCGCCGTCGATCTGGCGCATGAGCTGCGCTTTTTCGCTGAAACCGACGAAAGCGGCCATGGCCGTGCCGACTCCCTCGATCGGCTTGGGGCCGCGGTCTACCTCCTCGACGTAGACCCCTGGTGATAGATACTCAGGCATTATAAACCTCCTTGATTACGTGTTACCTGTTGCGTATTGCGTATTGCGTGTATGCCAGTGTTGTCTGGTACAGCATGATTTGGCTTGTATGTCCCATCGTCTCCTTCCCGTGATGTGAGACGTATTGCGTAATGCGTAATACGTAATGCGTAATGCGTAATGTGTGATGCGTAAGAATGCAAGCCACGCTTCACGTTTCACGTTTCACGCATCACGTTTCACGTTTCACGTTTCACGTTTCACGCATCACGCTTCGCGTTTCACGCTTCACGTTTCACGATTCACACCTCCAGATCATAATCCGGCGACGGCACGGTGATCTTGTAGCGACGCGGCTTGCCGCCGTCGTGCGAGAGCTCCAGCGTGTAATCGCCGGCCTCGAGACGGCCGATGGCGAATCTGCCCTCCGGCTGGAGCGGCACGTCCAGCCCGCGCTCGACGAGCGTCAGGCGCACGGTTTCCAGCGGCTCTTTGCTGTGCACGGTGCCACCGATCGTCCAAAAGGTCTCCGGCCTGGCGGGCTCGTCGAGTTGCTGCCGGGGCGGCACAGCCGCCTGGCCGAACCGCAGCTCGCGCGTGCGCACCATCGGACCGGTGATGGGCTTGTACGGGTCGAGCGCCATCGTCACGATGCAGGGGACCGCCGGCCGCATCTCGTTATCCAACGCGTTCCAGACGTCGGCCGGATTGCGCAGTTCATCCTCCTGGGCCACCATGACCGCGATCGGCACCGGCTGGTTCTGCAGAATTTCGGGCAGCAGATCTTCTGGCAGCTCGGGGTTGCGGAAGAGGGCCAGCAAGGTCCGGGCCAACAGCGCATGCTCGTCCTCGGGATCGTTCGCCCAGGCGGTGATCATGTAATGCAGGTCTACCCGGACCGGCTTGATCCGCCGGGTCGCGGTACCGTCGTCGTGCCGCTCGACCCGCCACGTGGGCTGGGCCTGGCGCAGCTTGGTGTTCTCGCGCACGTCGTACAGGAAGAGGTTCAGCGTGGGCCGGCTGAGCCGCGCCGACCATTCGCGGCTGGGCTGGTCGAACTTGATCTCCACTTCCCTGTTCTTGATCGGCAGTTCGCGGATCAGCAACTGCCGCAGGACTTGGTCCAGGTCGTCGATCATGGTTCACTCCGGCTGTCATCGCTTGACGCTTCGGGTGTCACGTTCCAGGTTTCACGTTTCACGTTTCACGCTTCACGCTTCACGTTTCATGTTTGCAGCTCTTCTTCCTCAGGGATCTCCTGGCGCTGGAGAGTCTTGGTCTGGATTTCCTCTTCTTCCTCCGGGATTTCCTGGCGTTGGAGGGCTTTGGCCTGGATTTCTTCTTCCTCCGGGACGTCCTGGCGCTGGACCCCACCTTCTACCGCCTGGGCGCCGGGCGTATAGGCGGTGTTGGCCGCCTGCCGGGCCAGGGCGTCTGCCTCCTGCTCGAAGGCGTCGCCGGCGGGGCGGACTGTCATCCCACCACCGCTGCCGCCCACCCGGCCGGTGCTCTGCTGCACCACGTGGCTCAGCTCGTGGGCGACTAACTCCCGGCCGGTGCTGGAGTGTGGGGCATAATCGCCCTGCCGGACAAAGATATCCTGGCCGGTGGTGAAGGCCCTGGCGCTGAGCTGGCGGTTCAGGTCGTCGGACTCTGGCGAGGTGTGCACCCGCACGCCCGTGAAATCGTATCCCATGGCCGCGCTCATCTGCTCCTGCACCGTGCCCTCCAGCGGCTGCCCGCCGCCGCGCGCCCGGTTGATGCGGCCGGCTGTCTCGTCGTCCAGCTCGAAGGAGCCGTCTTCCTTGCGTTGGGCCAGGAGGCGCTGCACGGCCCGGTTGCCCACCCGCTGTTGCAGGCGGAGCAGGCCGGGCACCTCAGTTCCGCTGCCACCCGCGTGGCGCTTGTCCGGCGCTCGAGTCGCGTCCGGCTTGCGCATCTTGGCTTTTTGCTCGTCTAACGCTCGTTCTTGGGTCATGGCTTTTTATGCCCCCTTTCTACACTGGAGCTTTCTCGGTGAGTCTGCCTTGCTCCCCCAACACGACGATGAACTGGGAAACCAACGAATCACGAAATGGCCTCAGCCCGTGCCCAGAAACTTCCCCCATGTGGCTACGTTCTCGACCTCTACCTGGGCCAGCCTTCTTTTCACAATCTCGAGTTTAGGAGGGGTAACCTCGGGCAGGCCCTTTTTGCCTTGGTAAATCGCCACCACGTCCTTTTTATCTTCCGCAAATTCTTCCTTTACTGCTTGAATAAATTCTTTTGTGCGCTTCTCGGTTGCGTACTTGTCCTCAACGTCAGCTTCTTTCCCCTGCGGAATAAGTAGTTCTTGTCGGACTCTGGCATAGGTTCTCGTTCTCCCATGTCTAGTGCCCTCCATAGCGAAGCAAATGTCTTCGCCTTTGCTATATCCTTGGAGTGCTGTCCATTTGACCCCATATCCCGCCAGTCTGTTCCGCCGGCGCTGCAGTTCGTTTTCGTCCGCTGCGCGGCCGATGTATGCCGCTACCCACGCTCGAATTCGCTTCATACTGACTTGGTCTTGCCCTCACGGAGCGACTTTGGCTACATAATCTTTGATGTCGTTGTGAAGCTTGTTGATATCGGCCGTCTTCTGCGCCGGCGACAAACCATCAAATAACGTTGTCAGCTCCCCCAACGCACCCCTCATGGCCTCCTCGTCGTTTTTCGACCGTGGTCTCTGTTTCAGTATGTAGTAGGCCAGAGCCTTGAATGCCCTGACAAGCTCGTTTCCCTCTGCTTCCACCTCGGAGACCCTAGTCGAGCTTATCCTTTGCTTAGCCAGCGCAGCCTTAAGTAGCTCTGGTCTCTTGAGATGATGGGCGTAGACCGGGGCCGCAGAGTCACGAGGTGGAGTGAGGATCTCACATTCAATGCCGGTCAGTTTCTGGAAGGCTGCCAAGTTGTTCTTCACCGTCTTGGAAACGCTGGGCGAGGCATAGATTTTCTTGAGATCGCGGGCAATGTCGACAGTGCCAAAAATCTGGATCTCAAACGGCAGATTGGAGACTACTTTCGCATTACTCAGCGCGGCATTCACAATCTGGTTAACCATACGCTCGTTCTTGACATCTTTCAGCTCGGTGAGACTGCCGCCAAAAGCAAAATCAGATACCGCGAGCAGTGGGTCCCGACGGGGAACGCCGTGGTCCGTGGCTGTGTAGACGAGCCGACTGCCCACTTTGTCCTTGTCCAACAAGAAGTGAGTGTCCCCGTACGTATTGACACCATAACCGGCCTCTGGCTTCTCAGTGCCGGCAAACATCTCCCAGTTCACATTCAGCGCGCCGAACTTGGGCAATTCCTTCGGTTTGAATTCCAGAAGGCTGGTCATCAACTGATCTTTCCAGGTACGGAAGCGTAGGTATTTCTCTGGGCGCTTTTCCGATTCCGGCGTTCCAGGCCTATCCACCCATTTGGGCAGATGTTTAATGCCTTTCGCGGTGCCACCCCTTCCGAAAATCTCCTGGTAGCTCTTCGTTTCTGTCTTAAGCGTCGCTGGTTTGTAGCGGGTTTCCTCGGTGTCCGGTCGGGGCGGCTTGGCCCGCTTGAAGTATTTGGTCCTCCTCCCAAACCAATCAGAACCGTTCACGGTTATGGTCAGGGGAGCGTCGGATAGCCAGGACTTGACTCTGGTCAGTACTTTCCTGGCTTCACTCCACACCAACTTGTACTGTGTCCTAAAATACTTTGTCAACTTCCTTTCGGCATCGGCTATAGCAGCTCCGGTCTCTGCTTGCTCAATCTTGTAGAGATGTAGTTTCTGCTTCCGAGTCAGCTCTTCGCGCCCCGGGACATCAGGAGGCACAACCTTCGCGGACGGATGCTTTACCTCCTGTTTTAATTCGTTGAGCATCTCGTCGACTGGGCCTGTTAGCCCTTCTGCCCCAGATTTAGCACGTGCCTGAGCGGCGCTGCCAGTGACGGATCCAAACAGGCGGGTGAAATATGCCTGCGAGATTTCACCTGGGGTCTCGCGAATCTGATAGGCCTTCTCGACGGATGTGGGATGAAGTTGACTGAGCTGGTACGAGGCCATCTCGGCCTGAAAACGCTGACTGAGCAGATTGAACATTTCGATACGGCGGATGCTCGCTTTACGAGCCATTTTCCCAATCTGCTTCGCGGCAAGCTCCTTCGCTAGTTCCCTATGCATGAACCGGGTCACCGGGTCGCCAGAGACGAGGGTAGCCGTCAGGCACAGCGCTTGCTCCTGCTGCGTTTTGTCGGTCATTCCTGTGTTTCCGAGTTCGCGTTCGATATCCGCACGGAAAAGCTTCAACAGCGCTGACGCCACTTTGGGTTGAACCGACGGATCGTTCAGTTCTTCAGCAATGACCCGGGCAACGCCGTCGAGCACCATGGTCAGCATCATGGTCAGCATCATGGCATCGCTGGTCGGGCCCGTGTACCCGGATGGAAAGAGAGCCTGATATTTCTGTAGAACCGATCTTACATGGTCCAGCATCCTCTGCCCACGAACTTTATCGGATTCCAACTTCTCATGGATAGTATCTATGTTTCGCAGAGCACCAACGAGCTGCTTAGGAGACAGTGTAGCGCGTTGAAGCAGATACGGCGACGTGACCGATCCGCCCGCATCTGTTCCACTGGTGCCTCGCTGTTGCCGTATTCCCCCCATCTGCTGGACGGTATGCGTCAATTCGTGTGCTAGCAGTCGTCTGCCCTCCGAGGATCCATGGTCGTATCGGCCCTCGCCAAGGTAGATGTGTTGCCCGTGGGTGAATGCCTGGGCGCTCAACTCGCGCGTCAACTGTACGGCCTCGTCTCCCGTGTGCACTCGCACACCGCCAAAATCGGCCCCAAAGCGCGGCTCTATGAAGGCGCGGAAGTCGTCCGGCAAGGGGCTGCCGCCCCCCTTGCGACCGGCCAGTCGCTGCTCCAGGCTGTTGCTGGCCTCGAAGCTGCCGTCAGCTTGGTGCCGCGTCCTGAGCTTGTCGAAGGGCTGGAGAGCGGGCTTCATCTGGAGTTCTTCTTCCTCTGGTACCTCCTGGCGTTGCACCAGCGGTTTCGTCTGGAGCTCTTCTTCCTCCGGTATGTCCTGGCGCTGTGCCAGTGGTTTGGCCTGAACCTCTTCTTCCTCTTCAGCCTGGCGTTGGACGAGCGGGGTGATGGAAGCCGCCAGGGGCTTTGTCTGGACCTCTTCTTCTTCCTCAGGCGCTTGCCGCTGTAGGGGTGGCTGACCGCTGACTGCCTGCGGGTTGGGCATACTCATCACCTGCTCCGCCACCCGGTCGGCTTCCTGCTCATAGTGATCGCCCACGGGGCCGACCATAAGCTTGGCCTGGATGGCTGGGCAGGATAGCCTCGGGGCAGGGTTTGCCAGCAGGCGCGAGACGGCCTGGTTGCCGTATGCGCGCTGCAGCGCCAGGATGTCAGCCGGCCGGGCCAGGCCTGGATTGTCCACGCTCCGCTGCAGCGCCGTCAGGTCGAACGGCTCCAACCCGACCCATTCTTGACTGATTGGCTCCACGCTTCGGCGCTGGTGCGCCGTCTCATTCGTCTGCTTTACATTCTGTGCTTTATGGTGATCTGCCATAACGATTCCCTTGCTTATTCACCCCCACCCCCTACTCGTTGCTCCCTACTGCTTGCTCCCCACCCGCATATCCGCCTCGTTCACCAGCCGGCCCATCTTTTGCAGCTCGCGGCGGGTGCCGTGCAGCAGGTGCTCCATCGAAACCCGGCGCCCATCGGCCGCCGCCAGGTAGGCCGCGCTGACCAGGATGTTGCGGATGCTGCCCCCGGCCAGCTTGAAGCGCTTCGCCAGCAGGCCAAAGTCGAGGTCCGGCTCGCACGGCACGTCCGCCGGAAAGAGCGTCTCCCAGATTCGCCCCCGGTATTCCTCCTCGGGGAAGGGGAAATCCACCGCGAACTGCAGCCGCCGGGTGAAGGCCTCGTCCAGGTTCGCCCGCAGGTTGGTCGCCAGCACCGTCACCCCGTCGTACATCTCCATGCGCTGCAACAGGTAGCTGATCTCGATGTTCGCGTACCGGTCGTGCGCGTCCTTCACCTCGGAGCGCTTGCCAAAGATGGCGTCCGCCTCGTCAAAGAACAGGATCGAGTTCGAGTTCTCGGCCTCTTGAAAGATCCGTTCCAGGTTTTTCTCCGTCTCGCCGATGTACTTGCTGACGATGGTTGAGAGGTCGATCTTGTACAGGTCCAGGCCCAGCTCGGCGGCGATCACTTCGGCGGCCATCGTCTTGCCGGTGCCCGGCGGGCCGGCAAAGAGGATGGTCACGCCAGCGCTCGAGACCAGCTTGCGGCCCACGCCCCACTCGTCCAGCACCAGCGGCCGCCCGCGCACCGTGGCGACGATCTCGCGCAACAGCGCCAGTTGATCGTCGGGCAGGACGATGTCGGCCCAGACGTAGCGGGGCTCGATCTTGCGCGCCAGGCTCGAAAGGCGCGGGCTGGAGTGGGCGCGGGCCGCCGCAAAGAGGTCCTCCGGCTGGAGTGGCCCCCCGCGCTGCGCCGCCCGGTCCCTGGCCGAGGCGACCGCGTCGCGAATCTGCCCCGTCGTCAGCGCGAACTGTCCCGCCAGCGCCGCCAAGTCCAGTTCGCCCTCTACAGCGGCGGTGGAAAGCCGCCCTGCATCGGCGGAGCGGTCGCGGGCACCTTCCCCCGCTGCCACCCACTCAGATTCGCCGATTTGCCGATTTGCCGATTTGCCGATTTGCAGAAAATGCCGCCATAGCGCCACCCGCTGCGCGTACGCCGGTACCGGAAACTCGATCCAGAACATGGGGCGCTCCCGGTCGACCCCTCCGGGCTGCCAGGTCGCGCGTCCGGCGACGACGACCATATCGGGGTGAGCGCACAACTGGGCCAGCAGGTCGGGCGACAGCGTGCCATCCTCGGCCAGGCAGGCATCCCACCCCGCCAGGCAGGGGACCGCGCCGGCCAGGCGCGCGTCGCGCAGCGCCAACTGGAGCGCGCGGGGGGGAGGGCACCCGGCCCCGGTCACACCCTCCAGGTCCACCGTCAGGAGAGGACGCCTGGCCTGCGCGGCCAGCCGCCGCGCCGCCGCTGCCTGGCTGACCCGGTCGGGGCCGTGGAAGACGACGATCGGTTGTTCGACTACGGACGGCACGTCCGCGTTTACCCCGAGTGGAGTCGAGGGGCCCACGGCAGGCCATTCCAAAGGTGCAACGCACTTGAAAAGTGCGTCGCACCTGGTCGATTCTGCCGCCAGCAGCCGATCCGTCTCGTTCTCCTCTGGCCACAGGAGGGTGGCGTACGGGCCGAGCTCGGCGTGGGGTTGGTATCGCCCCAGCAGCCAGGCGACGATGGCCTCGTCCACGTGCAATGTCTGGCTCAGCAAGGGGAGGCTGGGTGGCCCTGCGGACACGCGCTCCAGGACGCGGTACCTGAACAAGGGGGCGTCGTAGACGTCGTCGGCAAAGCGCGACAGCATCAGCAGCCGGTCCGCGCCGGGCTTGCACAGCAGGTCGAGCACCAGGTTGACGCCCGGTCGCTTGCGGGTGACGTCGTCCTGCAAGTAGCCATAGATCCGTTCGTAGCGCAGGTCGAGCGCCGGGGCCAGGCAGATCAGGAAGATGTCGAGGTCGAAGCGGTCGAGGCCAAAAGCCGTCGCCATGTGCTCCAGGCGCACCACCTGCCCCTGGCGATGCGCCGCCTCGGCCAGCGCCTGCGCCTGGCGGGAGGCCTGTGCCTCTGCCTTGGCAAAAGCGCGCGCTTCCCTCGACTTTGGGGCGACCGTGTATCCCCAGTTCGTACCGATGGGCCGCTCCAGCAACGTCTCGGCCTCGGCATTGCTGACGTACAGCCCGCGGAAGGCGTCGGTGGGATCCTGACCGGCCAACTGCCAGCAGTGGACCGCGCGGCGAATCCGCGCGTCAATTCGCGCCAGCTCGGCCTCCAGATGCCGGAGGCTTTGGTCAGCGAGGTCGCGCTCCCTTCTGGCACCTCCCATCTCATACCTCACGCCGGATCCTGGTCAGCACGGACGTTCCTCGGGACTCGGGACCGCCCGCCCTCCAACCCGACATGTTCCTGGATGAATTGCACGAGCCGGTCCAGGTCGTAAAAGTGGAGACGTTGGCCGTTGGCCACGCAGTCCACGGAGCCGCGCCAGTCGGTGACGTGGCCCTCGCTGTCCAACGCCTCGTGCCAGATCCGAACTACAAAGGAGTAGGTGTCGCTTTGCACACGTGCCTCCTTGTCCACCAGGGTTGGGCGTTCGTAGTTTGACAATGGCACATTACGGAGGTGCGTTTGCGTTGGGTGCCATTCTCTGATACTTCAAGCGGCTCGCGCGTGAGCGAGTACGATTGACAAGATGCTTGACGACCAGCTCAACCGCCTCTTC
>Ga0307378_10001426_pt1 | contig 39117 bp, 51 predicted proteins | sample UN1MG_FD_202238 | JGI IMG/M metagenome (GOLD analysis project Ga0307378, IMG submission 202238) | Soil microbial communities from Risofladan, Vaasa, Finland - UN-1 | ecosystem: Environmental > Terrestrial > Soil > Coastal area > Acid sulfate soil | place: Finland: Risofladan, Vaasa | collected...
ATAGCAAAACAAACTAATAGTCCATATATTACTGGAACCACAATTTTCCAAAGTGGCTTCAGCTTACGCCATAAAACATAACAACCATAAAAATATGGTATTAATATAATTCCCACAACTACAAATGCCAAAAGAATCGTTATCAAAGTAGCTATTACAAATGTCATAATTATTCTCCCTTAAAGTTTTAAAACCCAAACTGGAATATGATTTAACTGCCTAATTATAGGTATAATCTTCTCCAAATATTTAGGATCACTCGCATATCCGGCTTTCCAAATTTCGGTAATGAAAGCCTCCGCATCGTTCAAATGTTCAAATGCTTTTCTATAACGTTGTAACCCGTTATCATCTTTCGAAACAACGAGAATTCTTGCGTGGTCCGTAAAGCAATCCTTATGGGACTTGTAAGCCCGGAAATTCGCAAGTATCAATTCTTTCTTCTTCGTTGCTAAATTCCACTCATGAGTCAAATCTTGCACCCAACCATTATTGCCTACTGCTATTCCTACTCCATCTTTGACAATTGCCTTTATTCCAAGCAAATTATAAGACCTTTTTCCGGTAAACAAATCTATAGGCTCAGACTCCCCGAAACCTGATTCTAATCTTGCCTGAGCCGTAAGTGCTGAAGCAGAAAGTCCTGTAATTAATTTAGATCTATATGCCTCTCGAAGTATTTTTACACACCACCAATACTGGCTAATGTTCAAACTTACTTTCTCCTTTCATTAAAATAATGATTATAATAATATTTAATGTCAATTCCTACGAAAAATGCTAAAATTAAAATACATATAAGAACGAATATACGAAACCAAAGACTATTTATTACTACCATTGGTTTTTTTATCTAGATCAGCGGGTTGTTTTACGTTCACATTATTTTCTTTATAATTTACTTTATCGGCACATCCATTAAAATGACGATTCAAGTATTCTGTTAAAGAGGTAAATCTATCCAACAACGTTTTAAGCATCTTTACACTCTTTTGATTGATCTTCACATTCAAGGAACTATCTTTATGCAAGTCTTTCAATTCATTTTGAAATAACCCCATAATGGTCGCTCTGTCTTCTGTTTGCTGTTTAACAAAAACTTTTCTATCTTCTGTTTGCTGGGTAACATAATGTTTTATAAGCCAAATAGCACAAGCCACTAAAACAGCACCTATCCCAATTGCCATATATTTATTTACTAAGTCAGCTATTAAGTCTTCTCCCATTTATATCATCTCCTTTTTTTCTTTTTCTCCAACTGCTTAATTCTTTTCCTTTCTCCTCTTTTTAGATGCTTCAAGTTTCCCATTAATTTTAATTTTCTGTGGAAAATATTAGTCCCTTCTAAAATCTCTCCTTCTTTTGCCCTCTCCTGCCATTGCAATTTACCGCTTTCCCAATGTCTGCACAATACCCAATAAATCCCTTCCGGAAAAGTTAGTTCTCCAATCTCAATAAAATCTTGAAAATTCTGAGTATTCCACCAGGAAGTATTAGAAAATGCTAATAACTTCCCATTCTTCCGATATACAGTGATTGCGTGCCCTGCGGCCTTAAGCGTATAATTTCCTAACCATTTCCCAGTCTCTTTATTACTAAAATATTCACGATAAAAACCATAATATTCTAGCCACCAGACCTCCGGGATCTTGACAAATCTTCCCAGCATGTCTGCGGAGAGCCGGGCCAAGCCGTCGCAGTCATCCTTTTTATTTACCCAGACTACATCCGGAAGCGCCCAATGATTTACCTTGTTCCACAAATCCCAATCTGAGACCCACTTGTAAAATCTCATTTCCAAAGCCACCAACGTATCAGTAGTTATCTTCTGCATATATTTGCAATAATCTGCCCAACGCTGAGTTGTATCATCAATCAATGGCCATTTCCAATACCAAGGGTCAGGAACTTCTTCCTCCTCCTCCTCTTCTTCCTCTTCTCCGTTCTCTTCCTCCTCCTTCTCTTCTTTCTTCTTACATCCAACCAGGAAAATTATTACTGCTATCCCTATAATTATTAAAATCCAAACCTTAATATCCACAGTATCACCTCCTTAAAAAGTTCCAAATAATTTAAACTTTTTTGACACTCGATCGCCTCTCCAACGCCTCTCCAATCTCTCACTTCCATGTATTTCAAACCATCAGGATAAAACGCATGTCCAATTTGTAAATAATCATCATAATTATGAGTTAACTCCTGATTACTAAACATAGAATATTTATTCTGATAAGAAAATACACAAACTATGTGACCCATCCAAAACTTCCAGCCAAACCTCGTTCTGTAATGAGATATCTAACCAGCCAGCAAATCAACACCAGGAATATACCGGTTATAATTGGTATCCCATATTCAGCTATTGCCTTCCCTAAATCTATTGGATTCATTGCCTCATCTCCTTTCGCTTAAAATGTCCCATTCCTCCTCATTCTAGATCATTCCATTTCATTATCTCTTTAGTATTCCATGTAGATATTGCTTGAGTATTCCATTTATGAGACCAACCAATTGCTTCATATAATCTCCAAAGTCTCGTCCCATATATACCTGCTATCATATAAGCACCGCTGACAGAACAGCAATACCAATCTTTATCAACAGCTCCTGCTGGTTGCCTCTCCGTCCAGTTGACGCCATAGTCTGCAGAGGTATAGAGTCTGCCACCATAAACACCTGCTATCATATAAGCACCGCTGACAGAACAGCAATACCAATTTTTATCAGCAGCTCCTGCTGGTTGCCTCTCCGTCCAGTTGACGCCATAGTCTGCAGAGGTATAGAGTCTGCCAGGATATGCACCTGCTATCATATAAGCACCATTAACGGAACAGCAATACCAATTTTTATCAGCAGCTCCTGCTGGTTGACTCTCCGTCCAGTTGACGCCATAGTCTGCAGAGGTATAGAGTCTGCCATTATATATACCTGCTATCATATAAGCACCATTAACGGAACAGCACTGCCAATCTTTATCATAATCTCCTGCTGGTCTTAATTCTAAAAAATCCATACTATGAGCTAATGTAGTCAAAAGCAATATTAAAATTAAAGTTAATATTATTTTTTTCATAATTAAATCTCTCCTACATCAATGGATGGGTCGAAAAAGAGCACGTCAGCAGACTTTGCCACCCCTACCCTTTGCACCTGGTCCCCTGTTTCTGTTGGTGCAGTAGAACTCATTGCTCCAGGAGTAACACTTGTATAGATCATTGCTCCAGTAAAATTCCAATTATCATCACGACAATATCCTTTGACAAGCATTAGGCAAGTTTCCCCATCTGCTTTTGTTTCTAAGGCAATTCTTAATCCCGGCATAGTAGCCGCTGTGTCCGCATCAGTTTTCTTCCATTCTTTGTCAGTCCAGTTAAAATATAGTAAATCTCCAAAAACTACCGATTCACCAACTGGTTGACTATCTATTTCACCCGAATAAGTATGATCAGAGCCTAAAGCATTAGTAAAAATTAAAGTTGTATCGGTATTTTGGGCATGTTTTTTACTAATAGCATCTTCAAGATTAGCTTCCGTAATTGTGGCCGTTGTCCTGACTGATTGCCCAGAAGCTGAAGGTACAGATAATCCAGTCAATTTATGTGTCCCCATATTAACATCGGCGGTCATAGTTCCAAGAGTGGTATCTGCTCCCGCTGCATGCTTTTTTGTTACTGCGTCTGCCACATCAGCGTCAGTATTAGTCCCCTGCTCTATAATTCCGGTAGCATTATTAATCTTTGCAATTCTACCGGCAGTAAAATCCCCTGTCTTAATTACTTCATCAACTAGAATCGCCTTAATCTCTGCATCGGTATCTACGGTTGGATCGGCTTCTTCTGCAAATTCTAAGGCAGTTTCCCCAGCATTTATTCTAACAAACTTCAATGAACTACCGGTATAATTAGCAGGGGTATCAGCCAAATCAGTAAATTTCAAGGCAGCAAGTTCGTCAGAATCAATTATATCTACAACATAGATAGTCTCTACTTTCGATAATGTGTTTATCTCTGTTTTAAGATAATAAAGCGATAAATCAATGCCTAATTCTGCCTTTGTTTGCCACATCATTTCACCGGCAATATAGGCAGCGATATCATTATTTACAGGATCATTAGAAAATTTTAACCCGGCTTCGGGTATCTGTATTGTGCCCCCGGTAGTCCCATTCTTCGGGTATAGGTCATCTCTTTTTGAATGGACCAGCAAAGCTCCCAGATCATCGATTATCTGCCTCATTTCATTAGTATCTTCCAGGGCATCGGCTTTATCAGCAGTACCCACATAAAAATTGGCCCCGGATTCCTGTGTATACTTGTAGTATGCGGTAAAGCCATTTGCGCTAAACACCAGTAAGATAATCGATAATATTATCCCTAATAATTTTTTATTCTTAAACATTTCAAATCACCTCTTTTTTTTAATCTTCTAATTCTAATATATTTGTATAATTCCCCCCACTAAATCTGAGATTAATTTTTCTTATAATCATATTTCGGCTATCGTAATAATATTTTCCCTCTACTGCGGGGGCATAAGGAACTTTTGCCTCATCTGCAGGATAATAAGGCATTCGCTCAGATTTTTGCCGGATTGTATCTCCCACCTCGTAAGGCAGGGGGGTAGTAGTGGTTATTCTTACCTTTAGTTTTTGCTTTTTGTACTCTGCCAGATAGGTATCGGCCACTGCCTGCGCCGCGGCCTGGTCCTGGATAAGGTGGTTTCTGATGGTTAAGGTTCTCTTTCCACCGGCTGCTTCAATCTCTGCATCTGAAGCTATAGCCTCGGCAGTTATAGCGATTTTTTTTGAAGGATAGGCCATTATTTCTTCACCTCATCTTTTATATTTCCCGGTTTATAATTTTCAATCTCATTTAAAAGCATGTCTCTAAGAGCCTTCATAGCAAACTGACTCAGTCTATTGCCCAGTTCCTCCTGGATAAATTGGTTAAGTATCTGTTCTATTTTCTTGGCCAACTCTTCCATTAATCTGATCTCCTTCAACTGCAATTAAAATAAAAAAACGCCTTAAACTCTTCTAATAATTTTAGAAAAAGCTTAAAGCGTTAGCCTTAACTCTCCTGAACATTATTTATGTGTTCACAGACCATATTTAATTTTTAGGATTTATTTAATTTAATATTCTATTATTGAATAAGTCGAATTATCCGGATAAACTTGAACATCCTGTTGTAAGTCACTAAAATAATATTGCACCCAATCTTTTACATAAAGATACGCCTCTTGCAAGCTGACTTTGGTATCTCCGTTAGAATCTGCAGGATAATCATAATTAAAATAACCACAACCTGTGCATAAAGCCATGGTAAATACCCCACAAGGTTTGCCGAATATTGGAATTATTTCCGCGCACTCCTGATTGTAATGGCAAGAAGTCAAAACTTTATATTGATTAGTAGTAAGTAGCCCTTTGGATTCGGACTGAGAAAAGACATTAATAATCTCATCATTAAAAGATGTTAATTCTTCCTCTGAAATTGTTACTCCCTCTTTGCCTTTCCCGATAAATCCTCCAGAATGACAGGTATCAAGTATGACTACTTTCGTTCCAGGTATAGCACTTAGAGCCTGCTCCAACTTATTTATACTTATTTTTGAGAATATTGAAAATATTGGGAAATTGGAATAAAAAGGGCAAAGATAAGAAATTCCTAAAAATCTTCCTCCATGCCCGGTATAATAAAAATAGGATACATCATCATTATCTGCATCAGAAAAAGTAGAAGCAATTTCATCTAAAATCGCTTCTTTTGTTGCATCCGAATCTTTCAGCTCATTAATAATAGAAAATTCGGTATCTAATAAACCAAATCTGCATTGGCTAAAAATTTGACGTATTCTATCTACACTATAAATTGGACTTGGCAGGTCATTTTCGCTACCAAAATAATCTCCAATTCCTATAAGTAAAGCACGATGTACTATTTCGTTGTTAACGGACAGAGGGGGAACTACTCCTGTGCAACCAGTAATTAAAAATATTAAAATTATAATTGATAAGACAATCTTTTTCATTTAGATTTATCCTTCGGATTTTTCAAAATTATTTCTTCTACTTTTTTATTATATAACAAAAAATCAGGACAATCCAATTTCAATTCATCCAATATATATTTCAAGGTCTTGCGAATTATTTTTGCTTCGCTTGATGGATTATACAATTCACCGATTTTTAAAGCTAAAGCCATTCTTCTTTCGGTATTGGTAAAATAACTGTATTGATTATAGTCAAATGGAATTATCTTATCATCTTTAAATTCATATAATGGAAAACTCCACCACGTTTTTTGTTCTCTAACCATGAACACTTTACCTTCTATTTCTTTAGTGTCGTTTCCTTTATTGTCTTTTTTGTAAATTATTTTTAGTGTATCTTTTATAAACTTATCATCATTTGATAGTTCAATAATTTCGTCATAGCAAAGAAATTCTTTGTCAGATATCCCTCTAATAATATTATGTTCAATGTCATCTTTCTCAAAATTCATTCTCGTAATTTTTAAATATAGTTTCATAATTTATATTCCTCCTTACCACCCTGCATCGAGCCACCAATGTCCCCAAGCATTATCAGGCGCACCAATATAGCCTACAAATCTAGGGTTGTTTCCCCCATCAGGATTATAAGCCATTTCTCCAGCCGAAGCAGCAGGTGCGGAAGCCACATCTGGAAAATTAAACGTACCTGTGCTTTTACACGCGAAAATATATGAACCAGGATTAAAAGAAACAAAATCTCCATCCGAATATAACCTAACACCATTACTAAAATACATAGATAATAAGGCAAGTCCACTTTTATAAAAATTTAATATATTACTACCAGCATCATACAAACGAATTCCACTTTGCACAAAAAGAATATTTCCTTGGCCTGAATAACCGATGTTAAAATTTATTCCACTAATTGTTCCTGCTTTAATATTATCTGCAGTAAGTAAACTTGTTTTTATATAACCGCCTTCAATGATTGTTGTGCCTAATCCAGTTAATGTAATAGAACCTGCATAAATCTTTCCACCATCAATATAAGTTATAGCTCCACTTTTCGCCCAGGCCTCAATATTAGTTTTATAGTCGCCACTTTGAAACATTCGTGCTAATGCATCGCTGCCCAATTTACTTATTAAAACTTCACTTGCTCCTATCTTATCTGCTGTTATCGCTCCTGCCTGTAAAGCATTAGTATAAATAGAATTAGCCGCTATTAAGTCAGCAGTAATGGCATAAGCTACGATATCATTGGTTCCCGCCTTGTTAGGCGCTATACTATCAGCGGTAGGGGTAGAGGTAGCCCCTTCTATCCCGGTCTGGGTAAAGGCTTTGATCCGATAACGATAATATTTGGTATAGGTCAATAGCAAATCCAACCACATAGTTGCATCAGTTCTAACCCTTTCAGTCCATTCTCCGGTCCAGGTTGTTCCATTATCACTTTCCTGCCTTTCCACTACATAACCAGCAATATTATCCTCAGTCGCTATATTCCACACGATCTTGATACCACAAAGTAAAGCAGTCGCTGTAGCTCCGGTTATTTGTGCTGGAGTTGTTGAATCGGTGGCCGTAACTTTAGTTACCTCCGTGCTCCAGTTGCTTCGGTTATTATAAATGTCCACCGCTCTTATTTGAACCCCATATTCGACTCCCGGCTCCAATCCATACCAGATAAAGGAAATATCGATAGTGGAGACCTCGGTAAAATCAGCATCTCCAACCTTCTTAATTCTTAACTCATAATGTCCAAAATCGCTCTCAGTATTGGCTTCCCATTCAGCTGTAATCCAGGATAAACTCGCTTGAGTAGCTGATCCCAGACCAGTAGATAGAGCCAAACCAACTGGAACATCAGGGGCAATTTCGTCCTCTCCTATAATCCTGTCCCTTTCCTCTCCTATAACTATTATGTGGGTATAAGTTTCATCTATATTTTCTTCTACATCTTCAATCTTGGTTTCGTAGTCTGAAATTGTACTGACCGGGGATCCTACACTCGGCTTCGGTTTGAAGATAGGATTGCCGGCATAATCAAAATAGAATCTATACTGCACTACTTCCGATAATAAAGTAATAGCTTTTAAAGAGCTAGTCCCGGCAGCAAACCATACTCTATCGATGGTCTTTCCGGTGGCAGTACAATATCCGCTGGCTAACCAGGTGTTCCTCTCAGTCTCATTAGCGAATATTCCAGCAGCTAATAAAATATCGGCTACAACATTTTCTATACTTTGGGTCTGAAAATAGTAGATTTTGAGGTTATTCGTTCCAGCGAAATCCGGTATTCTCCGTGGAGTAAAGACTAATTGGTTATTGTGCCAATCGTAAGACCAATCGGTATTCTCATAGATCTCTTCCAGATTGCTCCCATCATAAGGAGAAGTGGAATCCAAAAAGACCCGATAAACTCCTTTGCAGTCGGCTTCCATGTCATATCTTATTTTATTAGCTATCGTATTATAGGTAATATTGGTTCCCCAGTAAGTGTTAGGAGAATATAGTTTAAAATCCAGAACCATCCTCATCAGGCAACGTCCGGTTATGGTGCAGATATCCTGGCCTGCTCTTTTGCCTAATTTAAAATCGTCTACTCTGCCCAGGATAAGTTGATAAGGATAATTGGTTTCGTTCTTTCTTATCCCTGCATATAACTTTATTTTTCTGCCTTGCGATAACCATCCATAATAAGATGAGCCTAAATTTACAGGATCGTATCTATTATTAGTATTAAGGCAGGTTATATTAAAAGAGTAGCTACAGAATTTCGCTACTCGATTTTCTTCGTTAGTATTTATGCTATACGTTTTTATATCCGGTAACTCTTGGAAGTCCCCTTCACCATCAGAATCGATCTCTACTTTCGATATAACCAAAATTGAATCCTGCTCAAAATCCTCTACGGTTAGAGGAGCAATATCCTGCATCAACTTCCCACCTCCACACAAGTTGCTGAAACTTCATAGTAACCCGGATAACTTCTGCTTAGTTTAGGCCTAATTGGATTTCTAAATTTAACCGTATGGTCTTCTAAATAATCTTCTTCTTCTAATTGTAAATTTAAATCCCCGGATAAATCAAAGATATCCAATAAGGCGTTCTTTTCAGTCTTAGTTAAGCACAGGAAAGTCAGACCATAAGTCTGATAAGTATTAACCGCCTCCTGCATTTTGATGTTTCCAGCAATCATCAAATGCTCAGACTTGGTTTTTATCCTATCAGGTGCTATATTTACATAGTGAAAAATTGTCTCTGAATCTTTAGGTCCTATCTTTATATCCATTTTATTCCTCCATTAAAGTCAAGCCTCTCATACCGAACTGCTTTTTCAATTCCACAAATATCTTATCTCCCGCATTGGCAATAGTTTCATCATTCAATTCTTGAGCGAAGATTGATATCGACACCCCTTCAATATTTACCTGGTTACTTGTCGGGTTCGAAATAATCGATGGAACCGTGCCTCCCACAGCAAACGAAGGAGTCGGAGTCCTTGTCCCCATCCTAATTGCATTAATTAAATCACTAGTTACAATTCCCGTTCTCTTAATAAAATCAGTCATTGGTTTTGAAACTACATATTCTCCAGGAGTTGCTCTAATAAGAACAGTATCCGTTCCTCCTCCAAGTTGAAGACCTTTTATCAACCCACCTAAATCATATCCAATCCCGATACCTAAATCCTTAACTTGTTTCGCAACTTCTCCGCCTAAAGCCATTCCCTGAGAGGCAAGAGCTGCGATAAATGCTATTCCTAGAATTGCCCAACCTACCCATCCCATAGACAGTAATGCTGATATCGCTTGTTTGGCAATAATTTCTGCAAGTGCGTTTATGGCAGCAGTTTTAATATCTTTCCAAAACTGGTCCCAGATATCTTTTTTAGTAACCATATCATCTGACATATCTTGCATTGCCTGCTCGTGCTCTTCTTTGAGATCAGCAATATTTTGTAGTGCATTTTCTGCTGCCGCATCATCTCCTGCAATAACTGCTTGGTTATACTCTTCCTGAAGTGTTGCCATCTCATCCAAGTATTCTTCTTCTAATTTAGCCATATCCTCCTTGATCTTTGCGTTAGTTTCTGCCATAGTAAATAGAGAAGTAATGGCGTTTGATAAGGCTCCTTCAAAGGAACTTACAAAACCTGATATACCGTCCTGTAATATGGTCATCGTAGTTCCATATTTTTCTTTTAGGTTATCGAAAAATTCTTTCCATTCTTCCCAGGCTGATTTTGCGGCTTCTTCAAATTCAATGCCCAAAGCCTTTATTATTGGCATAAGCCCGGAAGCCTCCAATTCAACTGCCGACATTCCTTCAACTAATTTAATTAATTCCTCTTTTAGGGCTTCAGTTGCTTCTTCATTAGCATAAAGTTCTCCTTTTGCTTTGACCATTCCATCTGTCCACTCTTCGCCTTTATCTTTCAGGTCTGTTATTTTTCCAGCAAGAATTTCGTGCTCTTCCCCTAATAGTCCAAGTCTATCTTTATAATAATCTGCATCTTTAGCAGTCACTTGATACTGCTTACTTTGAAGATCTAATTTAGCACGTACTAATTCTAAACCTTCTAATTCTTCATTTCTTACCTGATTTAGCTCGTTAATTGTTTCTTTTAAATCTTTGGCATTAATTCGTGCTTCCAGATATACAAGATTTGCCTCTTTATATTCTAGGGTTCCTTCCTCGAGGGAATCCCTTTCTGCTTTTTTCACCTTCACTATTTCTTCAGAGACCCTCAGCATGTCCTCATAATATTTTATGGTAATCTCTTCAGTCTGATTGGTAAGTTTATATTGGGCAGTTAATATCTGCATCTCGAGGGATAATAATTTGGTGACATCGACAACTTCTGTCTCTTTTTTGTATAATTCCTCTAATCTTTTTATCTCTAAATCGTACCATTCATTTATTAATTTCTTTTCAATTCCTAACTCTATAAGTCTCTGTTTCTCTTCATCAAGTAAGCGGATAGAATTTTCCATAGCAGTATGGGATAGCTCATATATTTTAAGTCCAAGATCCTTTTCAGCGTTAGCAATTTCTTCTGCTTTTACCTTTTCCTCCAAGGCTATCCTTTCTGCTTCCATTTTTTCCTTTATCTCGTCTTGGATTGCTGCTATTTCTTTATCTAATTTTAGTCTTTCTGCGGTTACCTCTCTTCCTTCCTCTTCGGCTATAGTTAGTATTTCTCTCTGAACTTCCATTTTTTCTAATCTATCAGTTAAGTCTTTTATTGTTGCATCATACCATTTAAGTCCTTCTTCCATCGGTGCTTTCCACCAAGCATCTTTATATCCATCGACAAATTTCTTTCTTGCCTCTTCAACTTCTTCTAACTCTTTTTCTAATGCCTCTATCTGTGGAATTAAATCTGATAAATCTATTTCTTTAAGTTCTTTCCTGGTTAAAAAAGTCGCATCGGTAAGATCCCTCATTTTTTCAACTAACTTATCCAACCCCCAATAGATAGCTGCGCCTACCAAGAAAGGAATAAAAGCTATTTTTAGAAAACCAAGTGAAGCAATAAGACCTGGGAGCATTATTAATAATGGTCCAAGAACTAATAAGGCTACACTAATGCCAGCTCCCCATTTAACTATCGTCTCGGTAAGGGGTTTATTTGCTTCGGTCCATTCTTTAACCTTTCTGATAATCTCTATCGCTTCAGTGGTAAGATCCATTATAGGTGGAATTAAGACATCTCCTACGGTAACCTTTATAATATTAAACGCTGCTTTCAATTGGTTTAGTTTGAAGTTTAAGGTATCAGATTGCTTTGCAAAGGCTTCCTGAGTTAGGCCAGCAGAATCTAACATCAAAGCATAACTTTTAGCATACCCCTCGGCATCTCCCAAGGCTGCCGCCATACCTTTTAAACCTCTGATGTTAGGAAATATTTCTGCAAGCTGTTCAGCAGTTGCGTCTGTCAATTTTTCCATCACCCCGGTCAGACCCTCGGTTCTTAAGGTATTAGAATTAAGTTCCAGCCCAAATTTTGCCGCTGCCTCTTTGGCCTCATCGGTAGGTTTGAGAAATGCTATCAGCACACCATTAATGGCGGTCATGGTTTCTTCTGTCCGGATTCCGGCCCTAGTCATAGTGGCAATAGAAGCTCCTAAATCATCAAAGTCCAATCCGGCCATCGAGGCGGTGGCAGCGACCTTTCCGATTGAGGGTGCCAATTCAGCGAAATTAGTTTTACCCTCTCGAACTATGGCAAATAATTTATCACTTACCATCCCAGCTTGGTCCGCACTCATGCCATAGGAATTTAAGATAGTAGTTATGGCGTCGGCTGCCACTCCGGTATCGGTGATACCGGCTGCCGCCGCCTTAGCAGAAACTTCCAATACACTTAAGGCTTCGGCCGGGGGTATGCTGGCTGAAAGGATATCGTAAAGTCCTTTAGAAAGTGTTTCAGTTGATTCCCCAAATTCGACAGATAGAGATTGCAGACCCTTTCTGTATTCTGGTAAAATTTTCATGGCCGATTCATCGAGCATAGTGGAAACATTGGCTAATTGTTCTTCAAAATTAGCCGCACTCTTCACACTTACTGCAAAGGCCGCAGTGGCAATACCACCGAATACCGTTAGATATTTACCGGCCTTTTTTATTTGGGCAGAATGCTTCTCTACATATCCGCTAAATTTAGTAAAAGATTTCCCCATTGCTGTTGAAGTTTTCTCTGCTTGTGCCTGTATCGATTTTATGTCTTTTAAGGCTTGCTCTTTGGAAATCGCAACTGTTCCGAGCAAGCGAAAGATTTCAAGGGCCATTAGATATTAACCTCTTTTTTTTAAAATTATTCCTTTTAGTAAAAAATACTCTTAGTCATTTATAAAAATTGGGGAGTAACCTTCTTCTTCGGCTACTCCCCACTCATATTTTTAGTTCCCATGCTTCTGGTCCATCTCTACAATTTTATTTGCTATCTCGAGGGATTTTTTTCTCATTGCTTCTACATCTTCTATCCTCTCTTTTTTCTCCTTCTCTTCTAATAGACCAAAATTAGTTAGCCATTCCTGGAAGGACATCTTTCTCCGACCCCGGGCAGTAGCAGGTTGTAATAAATATATTATCCAACCGAGATAACTTTGCTCCCTCATCCTCATTCTCAGATCATCGACTTTCTGTTCTGAGGCAACTCTTAAAATCTGCAAATACCGAGCATAAGGTAATTCCTTAATCTCTCTGTCAGTCCAGCCGTAACGATCTTGAATTATGTCAAGTCCTTTTTCGAAAATTCCTTGAATATCGGAGTCTTTAGAAGCGCTCCTAATTTGGTAAAAAAAGCCTTTACGTCCTCGTGCTCCGCCAGAACCTTTAATATGTCAAGTATGGAATCTACTGGGAATAGTTCGGGATTCTTCAAATCCTCTACCTTAACACCAATAATACCGGCAATAAACTCCATGCATTGGTTCTCAGCATAGGGAAAACTTACTATGAGCAGACCGGCAAGCATACCAGGATTTAACTCCATTTTCCCTATCTCCTTGCCCATGCCTGCTGCCCCTACTGCCAATATACGTCCTAGCTTAAAGATATCTGCAATACCCAGTCGTCTAACCTTATACTCCCTACCTTTTATAGTTACAGTTGGAGTTTCGGCTACAAAAGCTTCTACTTCATCAAATTCCTTCTTCTCCGGTTTTTTGATTGGTTTGTCTTCAGGCATTCAATTGCCCTCCTTATTCAATTTTTAATTATGCATTCGGCCATCGTACTTCCCAGGGTTCTGTGTCTAAATCTGAAGGGTCATAATGGCCAGTAAATACTATTGCTGGAACTGCTTCATCTCTTGGCGCTGTAGCCAAAGAAAATCCTGCATCCGCAAGGGCATTCTTGACCATACAGATAACTGGTTTAGCTTTGCCACTTACATTTCCTACAATAGCCACGTTATCTATATAATCTGTATCCCCAATTTCTCCACCAGTAATCGTAGTATGGTCCCCGGGTGCAGCAAGTTCATAAGTATAACCGACATTAACTTCGTCATTGGTAGTAAGATTAGACATAAACACGATTGAACCCTTTGCTACTCCATCATCAGGAGCCTTATCTCCCCCGTCCAGTTTCACAACATAACCGACTTGACCTAATTCTATTTGAGCAGCAGTAGGATAATCTACTTTCTCAAGTTCCAGAGAATCGATATAGATAATATCAGTTGCAACCGGTGCTGTTCCAGCAGTTAATGTAATAGTTGCATCCGTTCCAGTAGCTTTAAATGTTATGACATAAACAACCCAAGATGTGGTTGGAGTAATAGCTTTTGAACCATTATCACAAGCAAGAGTTACAGCACCTCCAGCCCATACATCCATTTTTACTGCAATCTGCAATCGATAATATTCATCTTTTACTAAATTAGTTAATATTGCTCCATTTGAACCAGGTAAACTCAGAAAAGTTTCTTTCCCAGTTGAAGTATCTTTACCAGTAAATTTCAAACAATTCCCAGGATACCCGCCTGTTGCTATTACAGGGGCATCATAATAAGCATCTTGCTCCCAGTCTCCGATTCCAGTATCAAACCCCTTATTATTGACTTTATTGTCACCCACAAATCTCGAAATATATTTCTTACTCCGATTCTGTAGAACCATTAAACCTGTGCCCGTTCCATCCTTTGGCCTTTGTACATAAACCTTTTCAGAATTTTCTATGATGTCGTTTTGGTCTAAGTCAAATTCTGCTTGAGCGAGACCAGCTATATATTCAAGTTCAATATATCCACGATCCGATTGATTTGCTCCAGCAATAGCTGCAATTAAATTCTCTATCGATAGTTCGAGTAGATTAGCCGTGATTTGAGGATTAACTTCTGTTACCCTCTTCATTCCTTTAACTGCGCCTTTTAGGCCATCTGCTTCAATATTTTTAGTAACCCTATTCAGGTTAAATTCGTTACCACCCCGGGTTGCTCCCAGTAATCTTTGAGTTGCCAGACCGTAATTTAGATATACGGCTCCGGCATCAATTATGATCCTATCCGGAGTACTACTTGATATTCCTGTTCTAACTGTCATTTTTTATCACCTCGTTTCTTTTTTAAACATTTATATTTGATTTTCTGATGTATTTCACCGTACATAAAATAACTAAATGCTGAATGAATTCCTCCTCCTCTTCGATCATGTCACTACTATCAAAGAACACTCTCACTCCCTTCGCTTCCTCTCCCGAGATGGGGAACTCATGAAGGTCCATTAGCCATATTAATCTGTCCCTCATTTTGTTAATTCGGGTCATTAAATTGCTTTTATCCCACAAATGGGTTTCCAGAGTCCCCGTTCCTAATAAAGGCATAAGTGGATCCACAAAAGGCCTGATTCCGAAAGTGATATAGGGGAAAACATCCGACCTTAAGGCCCGACCAACATGTATATTGCTGTTTCCCATAATTCCTACTAAATTATCTTCTGCGGTATCGTCAGCCCTTAAATAATCAAATATCTCGGCATTTATCGCTGCGATTACATCCATTTAAAACCACTCTTCCTCGAGGAATTTTTTAATCATTGGCCTTGATTTTTCTAAGGTTACTCCCAGCCACGGGCGCGCCGCCATATTCTTTGTTCCGAACTCTAAGCATTTACCATATTCTCCGATATCCCCACCTGTACCAACGTGCATTAAAAAGACCTGCCCTGCTTCAGTTACTATAAAGAAAATGCTGCCATGTAGCCCGCCATGCCAGATGACTGGGGGCTTCCCAGGGGCACTAGCTATATGAACTCTGCCTCTTGGAGTTACATATTTTTTTCCAGTCCCTAATTGAGATATTACCTCTCTAATCTCTCTGACTAAAAGGTCACCTAAGTCATTAAGCCGATCATTAGAAACCCGGTTTATAGCATCTGACACTTCCTTACCTTTCCAGGTTAATTTAAATTCATTCTTTCCTTTCAAATAAATCAACTACCATTATCTTATTTTTTAACAATCGAGGATCTACGTATTTGACATCGAAGATTCTATCAGTCCCCTTTAGCTTCACCCTGTTCTTCTCGCTGTCCTTCTTGTTGAAATTTGGATACTCTGTATAAAGTCTAAAGTCTGCTATTACTCCTACTTTATCGAAGGATATACCTTCTCTTCCTCTTAGAGAATCGATTACTCCACCGAACTCATCAGTCTCTTCCCATGTTATTTCTTGACCTTCGGATGTTTCTTCTCCTTCAATCCGTTTTATAAAAATAAACCGCTTTCTAGGTCCGATAATTCTCATATTTAATCCTCACTAAACCGCTAATATTACTCTCCGATTGATATATCGTCTCAGATATCTATCCGCCTCAATTATGCCACTTATATACTCTTCATCACCTTTATCATAACTATAGACCCGGCCCATCGATTCCTTTTGAAATTCGTAGTGTTCATATAGTGTCGGATCATTTTCATCCCTGGCCAAGATTATGCAGGCATTTTTAATCGCCTGAGGACACGTATAGTGACCTATGGTCCCTTTAATCTCTATATTCCTCTGTCCTTTAGGGAAATAACCGTTAAGATAAAATTCCGACGGCTCCATAAGTACACCTGGCTCGTGGGTAATGCCTCGTACATTTCGATAAATACAGTCATCATCCCAGGCCCAGTTGGTTATAATCGATATGACATCCGCTTCTACCAGTGTGACTTTTAGTGGCTGCTCCAAAGTAAATATGGATTTTCCATCTCCGTCAGTTGCCGTATTGCCTAAAATCCTACTGCCCCATAAATTGTTTACTTGTTCCGAGGCATCCTTGATTCCCAAATAATTATTTTTATAGTAATCAGCAGTAGCAGAAATGGTTAGAGTGACCGTATATTCACCTTGGGTCCCGGCTATATCAGTTCCAGTTTTATCTATAGCGGAAACTTTAACCTGACTTATGACCATATAATTAATCGATAATATTTTCTGCCTGATGGAAAGAAATAACTTATCCCTGCCATTCCCGTCGAGAAACTCATGGAAGGTCTTGGGATAAAAATAGTCCTTGGTTATTCGCTCCACCTGGGCTTCTACTCGATCTATAACAGCCTGCCGATCGGCCAGAGTTTCTCCTTCGCCGACATCTATGGTATGAGTTCCTACTCCCTGTGAAGTTATATCAATATAAACAGGAGGGTCAGCAGCAGCATTGACGGGAGAACTTGCGACCTGAATAATAGTCTCGTCAATTCTAATCGCATAATAAATTACCTCTGTCTCAAGTCCTCCTGGCAGGACCCCGGTAGAACTAAATCTTATCTTCGAACCGGTAAGAATATTTAGGCCTACCGTAATTTTATCTTCTGTAATATTTACATCTTCAATAGTAAAATTAGCAGAAGCACTGACTGCAAATCCCCAGTTATCTACATCATCTTCGGTTATGTAATTGCCTTTAGCTTTTTCTGGCATTAAAGATCACTCGCAGTCTATTTTATATTTTAAGCAGCAGTCCCCAAATCGACCACAAAATAGTTTATCTTTTTACCACTCAAGGCAACAGGGCTAGCTGCAACACCATCATAGACCGTAAAATATCCTTCAGCAGCTACTACAGAGCCAACGCCATCAGGTATAGACTCAGCTCCAGTAACTAAAACTATCCCATTCTCATGGAGGCCTTCAATAGCAATTTGTCCAGCAGTACCTGATGTTCCAGTAGTACCCTGTCCGGCTGGGCCAATCCTCTCAAATGTTACTGAAAGAATCCTGCTGATCATTTGATGTATATTAGTATCTATGTCTCTCAATTTAGTTAGATCCATTCTATTTCACCTCACTTAATCTATTAATTAATTCTTTCTTCTTAATATGTTTATCAAATTCGATTCCTTTATCTTTAGCTATTTTTTTAAGCTTGAAGAAATGGATATTATCATAATCTTCATCTTTAACTTCAGTTATCACATCAATATAAGGATAGGCAGACAGAGCGTCTGCCATTTCCTTATCCTCAGTCTCAATCATCTGTTTTTTCGCTATGAAAATACTCATCTCTTTGTAGTGCAGGTTTCTTGAGTTACCGTAATTGTAAATTTTGTATAACATTTAATCTCCCCTAATCAGTTTTTTTTAACCTATAGCCAGGTTCTTGATCAGGACAATGGCATTTACGTTCTCGATGGCTAAATCCGCTCTCAAACTATAGAAGAAGTAGGTAGCTTTGTCGGCAGCGGACCTTTCGGTTTCCATTTCGATATCCCGGTGGATACCGATAATTAAATTGTCCTTATGGGTTAGCATACAGTCAGTAAGGGAACCCCCATTCAGTTTTCCATCCGCATCCAGGGTATTAGCCATTAATGGACAGGAAACAATAGGAATTTTTCCCCATTGAATCGGCGCCTGTCCTAAAATAGCGGTATCTCCTAGAGCAGTAGAACGTTCTGCTAATGCCTCGATGTAATCTTCCTCTACCTGGTCATTGGTGAAAAATCTGAGATTGGCCAAACCTTCCAACTTATATATAGCAGGCATTCTTCTTCTAGCTTTGGCAAACTTAAATTCCCAGTTATAAGGTGCAGTAGCGGCCTGTTCAACGATCTTCCCAGTAAGTAAGAAGTCTTGAATGGTGCAAACTCCCCCTGAAGTGTATGCAGTATATCCTGTTGAATCTATACCATCCAATGAGAAGGTATCAACAGTAAGCACAGTAATTTTATACAGCTTACTATTAAGTTCAATCATTCCTACTACATTAGTAATCTTCACTGTGTTCCCAGTAGAAAAACCGTGTGCTACAGCCGTAATTACACAAGGATCAGCTTGTGTTGCACCTGTAATGGCTGCTGTTGCCCCAGGAGCCGCATTCAATACGGTAGCCGAACCGGAAACATCATTTACGTAGTCTTGGTCTGCTCCACTATGGGTGATTCTGTATCTCCAGCCATCAAAGAGGCTCCTGATATCAGTATTAGCGAAACCACCTAAGCTATGGGTATCTCCAATCCAATAAGCTTCATCGAGTTCATTAGCAATCTGTTTGGTTACCATCTTCATGATATGGTCCATGAAAGCATCTCCCTCAATGTTATCCTCTATATCATCATCGTGGATTACGGCACAACCCCTCACTTCTTTGGCATTCAAAACAATAAGGTTATGGCTAAGCTGTTGCTTGTAATCAGATGACACAAAAGTAGCCGCTGGATGGAGAAATTTGCCAGCACCCAATCCCATAGCCCTGATATTTTTGCTCGCTTTATCCATCTTTACCTGTCTGGCATTATTTTTGAGGACAGATTGATCATATACGTAATCAATAAACCTATCCGCTTCCTCGGCAGCCAGAACAATGGTAGGCATGCTGATTAATGCCTTCTGGAAGCTTTCTTTATTTAATAGTTCACTATTAACTTTAAACATCTATTATTCACCTCACAATCTTTTGCCTAATTTTCTTTTAAATTATTAGACTATACTCCAAATGAAGACCACTTCTTTTTGGGTTTATTTTCATCATCTCCACCATCATCTTGGCCTTCAATGGTCTTTTTTATTCCTTTATCTTTTTCCAGGGTCTCCAGTCTCTTGCTAAGTTCGGATATGCCTTTATCCTTTTCCTCCAAGTCTTTCCCCAGTTTTTCTATAGTCTGATCCTTCTCTTCCAGTTTCTTTTCTAATCTCTTGGCAATATCACTTACTTCATCTAAAGCATTTTTAAACTCTTTATCGGCATCTTTTCCTTCGGTGGCATCAGATTTTTTAAGTTTTATCTGATCTCCTTCAGGCAAAAGATCGTTCAAGGCTTTAACCACATTTTGAAGCTCGTTAAAGGCTTTAATTACGCTTTTAACTTTTCCTACAGTATCTTTGGAAAGTGCTTTCCCAGATTTCTCTACGTTCTTATCTTCTTCTTTCTTATCTTCTTCTTTCTTAACTTCTTCTTTTTTTTTGGCTGGATAGCCATAACCATAACTGGCATATTTAGCCAGTATTCCAACCGCATCTTTAAGGTCATCTGGAAAATCCTTTTTATATTTATCTATTAATTTCAATGCCCCTTTTATAGCATTCAAGGCTTTATCAGAAAGTTCAGCTTTCTCAAGCTCGAATTCCTCGGGAGCAAAGCTAACTTCCTCATCAAAGTATGAATCCAATAAATCTTTTAATTCTTTATTCATGTCCATTCCATTCACCTCCATTTCGGATTTTGACAGATAGAAAGTATCGCTGTGCTTAAATCCATCCTCGGTTTCGGTAATCTTTGAATAAGAGCAAGAGATTGGACTGCCGGCAAGTACTTTATCTTCTCCTCCCCGTGGTTTATAAAAAGAAAAATGAAAGTCCTGCAAGTTCTTAATCTCTTCTCCATTCAAAATTATTTTTGTTTCTTTGATGGTCCCATCACTTTCTATCGAGATACTTATTTTTTTATCATCCTTCTTCACAATCAAGAATTTTCTCTTCTGGATATCAGAACTATCTTGATACTTGTCAAATAGTTCCTGCATATCCCTTTTAAAGAATAGAAACTTCTTTCTAGTTGCTGGCAAATCGGTAAAACTTATCTCACTTGGTTCTATATTCTTTAAATTTGCCATCGATTGCCCCCTCACTTTGACCTAGCATCCAAAATAAAAAAAAGAGCGGATACTAAACCTAAGATTAATTGTGTAATCTTAAATGGCTTAGCATCCGCTCTAAACGAATCTAACCTTTAAACTTACATTCCATATTCAATTTTTCTAGTTAAATATTATCATAAAAAATTGGTTACTGTCAAATATGCATAGCTCGGCCCGCTAATGAATAGCCAGTTATCGTGCCATCCTTTATTCCTTTCCAGACTTTTTCATCTAATACTCGGGCGATTAATAACCAACTCCCCTTTTTTATTTTTTGATTATTTATCTCAAAATCCACTGGTGCAATATAAATTTCCAATACTTTGGTATCAATGTATTTACCTTTATGGTTAACCTTAAATTTTTGCGGGCCTTCCATGTAAGAATAAAGAGCTTTTCTTATCTCTTCTTCATTAGTAGTATCACCCTGGCTATCTACTTCATTCGGAGCATAGACGACCCCGCATACAATATGCTCATCTTCTTTCTTAGAGATATCAAATATGGGAATAAATTTATTAAATTCATAATGCTTAGATTTTCCAGCCCCAGCTTCTTCCTTGAGCTTAGATACCATCCAGACTCTTTCACCCTTCTTCCCGGCTTCGGTTATTGGTACATAGGCAAAAAGGTAAATCCCCTCTGGTATCACCTCTATATTTTTTATTTTTAGTTTCTTAGCATGATCATCCTGAGGTTCAATTGCGTTCCAATCAAAACCATCAAGGATTAGCATAGCCCCATATTTATTAGTGGTAGCTCCTACTGCTCCTGGTGGGAATATCTCAATCTTATTCCTACCGGCTTTCATCCATGAAACGGGACCTCTAATCGTCTCTGCCTCCGGTTCTTCTACTCTTGGCACCTTCCAACCAAATCTGAGTTTGCCGCCTTCTTTCAACCTCTTTAATTTATCTAAACCAGTAAGGTTTCCGATCATTATCTCTCCACCTTCAAAATAATCATCGCCTTTTCTGACCATTCTTAAATCAATATGGGCTCCTTGCTCACCTATTGCACCCTTTAATAGCATCTTTAATTTAGTCGGATTGGCTCTGGATCTTACTGCTTCAGCGGACACCTTCTTAAGTTCTGAAATTTTATCTTCCTCTATCCCCATTATGTGAAGCTGCAGAACCCCTTTGCCGGTATTTCCTATCACATAATCTATATTCCCTTCCTCCGCTTTCTGTAACGTACCCTTTTCTCTTAGAATTTCTCTCTCTTTTTCCCAGGCTTCCTCGTCATCAAATTCGTGTTTTTGGTACCAGCTGTCGGGCATATTACAAATCCCGCCTACCGGCTCTTCATCTCCACATATCAGACAACGCGGGTGTCCGTTGGGATGGGTATATTTAGCTGCTTTAAACTCGTGAATCTTTCCTGCTAAAGGTTTCTTCTTATTTTCATTAATAACGGCTGTCTCCTTCCCATATTCTTCTGTTTGCTTATCTGATAATTTCTTTTCCATCCCTTCATCTTTATAGAATTCTCTCTTTAATTCAGCCCAGATATTTGGATTTCTATTATCCCCAAATTTCTTTGCTGCTATTCCATCTTTTACTTCTTTAACAGAGATTATTTCACCCTTACCATCACCGGTTGTGGCCCATTCCTTGAAATGTTTCTCGCAAAACCAGGCATGGCCTATTCCCTCAGCCCATAAGCATTCATAAACGGGAGGATTAGAGCATTCCATACATTGATCTCTCTTATGCTGTGCCTTCTGTAATATATTCGCACGTTCAGCTATCCCTATCACCTGCTTAGCAAAATAAGGCTCTTTTCGGTCCTTATCAATATCCAATACCCTTGGTCCTAGCCATTGCAATTTATCTTCTTGAGGTATAATTTCTTCAATGCCTATAGTCAATATATCTCCTACGTTAGCATTTATCTTGGTATTAAAGGTCTTGCCTAAGTCAATATATTTCTTACCTTTGAATTCGATCAGATTAGTAAATTTACTGTCTCCGGGCAGCAACCCGCAATGATAGTTATAACCACCGGCCCGGTTAGGAATTTTCTTAATGGCCATTACCTTTATCTCTGCTTCTATCTTTATCTTGGCCCAACCTTCAATACTCCCATCAGTATCCCAGATACTATTTAGATCCTTAACCATGATGCCTTCGCTTTGAGGCAACCTAGATAATTTTTTAAACTGAGCTTCTAACTCTTTGCCATCTTTAACTATTATAAAATTAGTCAAGTCAAAATGGGGATCACCCTTTAGGTATTTACTATAAAACTTCTCTAACTGTTCTCTCCTCTCTTTTAGCGGTTTAATATGCAGATCTTCTTTCCAGTAAGGCAAATCGAATATAGTAGCCTTTATAATATCCTTTTCTTCCAACACCGGCTCATCACTCATTAAAGTCATTAGCTTAATACGGGGTAAGGCCTTACCGTCTCTCTCGATACCCAAGCCAAAATCAAGAATGAAATCCTCGGATATCTTCTGTAATACATTAACTAATTCTTTAAGTTGTTTAGTCCTATCTTTATCCCCTTCAGTTTTTAGCCTTAGTTTATCTCCCAGCTTTTCCGCTACACATCTAAAGGCATTAAGTTTTTCCTCCACGTCCAGAGGAAACCTATCCTTAGCCCAGTTTTCAATCTGGGAATATTCAAATGCTTCAGTAATTCTGGCCATCGTGGGCTTAGGTGGGATAAAAGTTCCGAAGGGTTTAAGGTTATCGGCTTTTTTGATTTTAGCCACCTTGATAATGGCTATAGCAGTGTTGTCTCCATGGTCGACCATTTTAATTTCATCATTTTTATCGAATAATGCTTTGAAATCATCTATTTTAATAAACTCCTGTTTATGTGTGGGATCAAGCCTCTTGCCCAGAGGACTAATAAATATAATCTTATTATTAGACACCCGGGTAGCTTCCTTAATAGTTTTACCGGGATTCTTTAAATGTTCTAATATATGAAGGCCGATAACATTACAGAAAAAATTATCCGCATAAGGTAACTTATCTTTTTCCAGATCAAGTTTTTTAACGGCCAAGCCTTTCTTTTTACACATATCCAGAGCTATATCATTATTATCTACTCCATCCACCTGGTAATTATAATAATCCGAGTTTATCAAAGCCTGCATCACTCGGCCGGTCCCGCAACCCAGATCTAGTATTGTCTTACCCTCTAAGTTTTTGGCCATCTCTGCAAAGTCATAAATAAAGTTCTGCTTCCATTCATCCAGGCCCTCATAGTATTCGTGGTCACCTTTGGCAAGATTAATTATTTTATGGATAATTTTTCCATTCTCTAACCCATGTTTTATTTCCAATTTCTAATCCTCCTTTATTTTTAAGACATCGCAAAATCCATATTTCCGTCTGGTTATAATCTCATTGGGGATCTTGGTTTTAGCTATTTCAACCATCAGCTTTTTTCTACATTCATTATCAACTTTTTCGCTAATTGGAATCTGAGAGAATAATAGAAGTAACCTATTATCAAGATAGGGAAGATATATTTTTATCTGATTAGAATTTTTGTCAAGGGGAATTAAATTTTTATTTTGTAATTCTCTAAGATTAGCATAATAAGTATCTTCGCAAGGTTTATCTTGGTGACAATAGTATCCACACATAAACTCATCTATCCCATCACAAGCTATTATTTTATCTGTATATCCTCTCAAAAACTTATAGAATAATCTAACTGCATTATCCCCTTCAAATTCTTCAAAAGATTCTTTAGCGTCTTTTATTTCAATACAAGAAGGAATATAAACCCTATGAATAACATTATCAAACTTATCTGTAACCAGTTTTGAATATCTAACATCGGGATGTAATTCTGAAATACCCATTGTAAAAGTTTCCACTTGTTTATGTATTTTAAGCATGAAATAAAGCATCAGACTTGAATCCAATCCTCCCGAAAAAGATAAACAATTACAATCAATCTCAGATAATATTTGCAAGATTGTATTCTCAATATCTTTGAGTTTTATTGGTTGCCCTATTTCTTTCCAGTTTTCAGGATATATAATCATAATTACCACTCCTTGGCCTTTTCCTTAAGGGTCATTCCCGATTTCATTTCTTTAGGTTTTATCTTGTTCCCTTCGGCTTCCTCGTCTGACCAAACAACTTCTTGGGTACGTTCCAACCCTTTTATCACATGGAATATTCCCTCTTTAATCTCCTTGCCACCTAAATAAGCCTTTCCATTTTTGATTAACAGATGCTCCTGTTCAAACATATTGCCAATATGGTCATAGACTAAGCAGTGATGGATTTTCTCTTCTCCTTTATTGTCAATCTCTATATGATGAAGAAGATACTCATAATCTTCTAAAGTACGCTCTGGTCTTAAGTCTTTTTCTATTTTTTCCGATTTACTATAATCTTCTTTAACTTCAACCCTGTTAATCTTATTTTTCGATCTTAAAACCAAATCAAAAAGCGGAATGTAAGTTGAATGAGCCCCGGTTTCATTATAAACAAAATGGCATTTCTTCTCGATCTGCTTCTGCATTAATCGGGATAGCTTTAATTCCAACCCTTCATCCCGTTTTCTTTCATCTTCTCTTACAATTAAATCCAGGTCATCTGCATCTTTCGGGGATTTGACGAAACCGCCACCAATGGACACATAATCGGGAACTTTTACTATATCACCTAAAGAGGATGTATTTAGCCCATATATATTTTTTCTGAATAATGCCCTATCGATGCTTTGAACACCATGAGTACGTTTCCTCTTATTCATCTCCTTAAGCAGCAATCTATATTGATCGAGAAAGTTATTCCTCTCTAATTTATCTACTTTCTGTCTATTATTATCTTCAAACCATTTATTGAAAAGTTGAATAAATCTCAAGCGCAGGCTGTGTAATTCTAGACCTGACAATTTACTTAATTTTTCTGAAGTCATTTCCTCTATCTTCAATTTTAATCACCTACTTGTTTAACGATTAATATACCAAATCTGGTATTTTTAGTTAATTTTTAATCTTAATATATTTTAATTTACTTTTTAATAAATCCTACCCTTTACGAATTTAGGCCTATCAGTTATTTTTACTATCATGCCACCTAGTTTTTTAACTGTTTCTTTAGCAACTGCCAAATCCGAGAAGGGAGAATAGTCCGTAAGAGTGTCCCTAGAAAATACTGATAACATATCTTTTAAAAATTTATCTTTACATTCCCATTTATCGTCTTTTATGGTGGCCTGAACTCCTTCTATCTCAATAGTCACAGCCATTAATACTTCCCCCTCACCAGGTTATAAATGAAATCAAAATATCCCGGGTCCTTAGTAGCCAATCTATAAGGATTTTTATAGAACTCTCCCAGCCCCATACTTAATATCTCACTCGCCTTTCCTTCGTAATCTTTTCCCATATAAACGTCGATAAACTTATCTTTTCTGGTAAGCTCGTCTGCTCCGTATCCGTCCAATAGACGAATCAAACCTTCTCCTTTAGTTCGTTTCTTATAGAAGGCCATTATCGATTCATGCACTTTTGGGTTCATATCTTCCAGCCAGTGTCCCAGTTCATGGACAACCACTTCGGTATTTTCATAAAGTATCGAAGGTTTACCGATATAAATTGAACCTCTTGAATAAAATGATCTGGCTGCGGTTTTCCCAACCCGGGGGAACATAACTCCCGTAGATTCCTTATCGATAAGCTTACTAAATTCCTTTATTGCATTTTTGAAAAATGGTTTCTCTCTTTCTTTTATTAATTCAGCCCATTCTGGATATAGGTTAAAACCTTCTTCAGATACCTGCAACATCTTCCTCATCTTTATATTATCTCTTATCCTGATAAAATCTATCTTAGCTTCATTCTTCAGATACAGGTCTTTATATTTTTCTGCCGAATCAGTGAGCCCAAGTCTTTTAAATTCGAGTGATCTCTTTTGGTATCTGTAGGACTGACGTTCAAGTCCAGCAAGTTCTTCAATTGAATCTTTATGGATCTTCTCGATTCCTGACCTTACCATCCCAGGAGTTTTTGGTTTCCCTGGAACTTTAGGCTTCTTAGGAACCCCTGGTTTTTTCTTCCTGGGAACTACTACAATCCAATGACACCGGCAATTAGGATGTTTTGGAAGGACTCCTCTAGCTTCGGCTCGCGTGAATCTTTGCCCCGCCAAATCCAGACATTCGGAACAGGCATCTCCGGCCGAAGATATCTCCACCTCTTCATACCGAGTCCCCTCTAATGAATCTAAATAGCCCTCATTCACACTTCTCGATACCTCTGTTCTAGCTATTAATTCACTCCGGTCTCTCAAAAGTCTATCATAACGTTTAGTATACTTTTGTAGATATAACTCTTTAGGGAGCTTCTGTGCCTCTAAGACTTTTCTATATTTCAGTAAGGCTGCACTCTGTCTCCCATTTAGCCCCACATCTTTTAAATGTTCTATATCCCTTGCTACCTGAGTAAGCGTCTTCCCTTCCTTCAATCCATGGGACACTATTTCCCGGATTCCTTTTTTCGTCTCCTTTTCTACCAGCGTGATTAATTCATAAGAGTATTTCTCGGCCCACTTAACCGATAGGGGATTTATTACATCAAAAGAGGCCTCGATCCTGGCATGCGCTCGGGATAAGTTACCAGATCTCTCCATTATATTAAGATAGGCTGGCTTGATTATACTCTTGCCTTCTTCTTCTATCGTCTCCCAATCTACATAATCTATTATTATTTGGGACTTGGATTTCTTTTCAAATTTTAGAATCCTATTTTTAATATCTCTGATAATCTGTTTCCGAGATAGTTGCATCCAATCCCGGATCTTAGGATATAGATAGGCCTCACACTCATCCATCAATTTAAGTATTTGCTTCCTCATCCTTTCTTTGCGGCCTACCTTCTCAAAAAATATACCTACAAGTTTATCCAATTCCTCTACGGTATCACTGGTTAATGGCATAATTATTTAGTTCCTCTTTCTTCATAGCCATTTACTCTTTCCTCCGCGGAGTCCGTCCATCTGCTATTCCCAGTTCTATTCTAATGGCTATATTGACTCCCGGCATATCTTCTTTAATCTTCTTATCTAACATCTGAACTATCTCTGCCAGGGTCTCTTTCACATAACCTTCTAATTCCATCTTTTTAATAAATTTCTCTACATCCACCATGCTCTCTAGTCCCCTAACTTTCCCCTTCATCTTTCCCCACTTCTTTAAGAAAGTCACCTTCGGCTAGTTTGCTAATTCCCTCTTGAAGATCTTCCATTGCCTTGATAAATTTGTCTTCTCTCTTTTCCAGCTCTTCTTCTCCTACCTCTACCAAACTAGAACCAATATAAAATTTGTTTCCCCCCCGATAGGGTTTGCCTATATCCAGTAAATTTATTACTTGATTGGGAGTCATTGCCGCTGATTGAATCAAAGATACATACCTTTTGGCTTCGGCATCTACATCTCTGATATCTAGATCGTTAAGCTTGAATTTATAGCATTCACAATTTAATCCCTGCTCTATAATCTTATGATTTACTATATCCTCGATATCTTCCTGTAATGGTTCGACGACTCCATTCTTATATATCTCGGTAGATTCTTTAATATTGGTTCCGCCTAATCTGCCCACAATATTAAGTCCTATACGGTAGCCTGGCATAGAATAGGCCATTAACACATCATCTATCAACCGCTGAGTATAGACCCTAAAACTGCCTTCCTGTATATCCACTGAAAGCTTTTCAGAATCCATGGAATCGCCTTCATTGACCTTGAAGACCATGGTCTTGTGGGCATTCTTAGAACCTTTAATCTCGGTATCCAGGAATTTTTCAATCTTCTTGGGTGAGTCATCGGACCAGTTGCCTTTTAAGACGATCATCCAGGCCGGGACCCCGTAGTTTTCAAAGAAGGCCAGATTGTAATCCCGAATTTCAATCAGGGCAATGACTGAACCGATGGCAGACAGGATATTAGGGGCACCATAATAATCAGAACGGGGATAATAATTTTTATAATAGATAAGTTCATTAGCCCTAGTCTTCAGGTCATAGGTTCCTTTCTTCCCATCCTTAGCGGAAATATTATCTTTTGCTCCAAAGGCCTTGAACCAGACTTCTTTAAGTCCCCGTTGCTGAAAGAATTTCTCCTTTTTCTTGTGTATCTTAAAGGTATGAGCCGGAGTATGATAAATCTCTGCAATCTCACCTTTAGCATCCCTTACCACTTCCAAACCCCACCAACCTATTATTCCCCAATCAATCAACAGTTCATTTAGGATAGTCCTCAAAGAATCATCAGGATTGGGTTTTTCCAAGAACCCTTGGATCTTTTTACTCTCGGCCTCATTCTCCTTTTTGCCTTCCTTCAGGACCAGCTTCCAACCTAATCCGGCTACATCCTTGGCTATTTGCTTTACGCAAGCAGAAAATACCGAATTAGATTCATTTAGAATTAAAAAATTAGTGGGATTGTAGGGATAGGAAACCAAGCCCCTGATCCCGTAGACTTCTTTTTGGACCTGTTTGGAGGATTTTTCAAAAGCAGATTTTCGGCCTTCAGCCTTAAATTTATTTAATATCGAAGTGGAGGCACTTTTGCTGGTCTCCACATAAACATACGATTGTTCTTTCTTACCTTTATCTTTAATATCTTTTTTATTATCCGGTGTAGACATAACTTTCTTGTCTCCCCCTTTCTTTTAAAAATGTTGCTATGGCATACCTCATGCAATCCATTCCATCGTCTAAATTCTTAACCATATCCTCTTTTCCCCTAGTGGCCCAGATGTAAGTACCAAATTCTTCTTCGGTTCTGATAGGCCTATTAATCATCTGTAATCTCTGGTCCACCTCCACCAAGGAATCCTCAAAAAAGAATAGCTGATTATTCTCAAATTTTGTATACACTATCTGCTGCCCAACAAGCCTATCCCTCTTTGCTGGTATAGTCTTGATCTTATTCTCCCTTAGGGTAGCCATATCTTCCGCATCGTGGTCACAAATGACTATGGGTTCAATCCCATCGATAGCACAATATTTTTTAATTTCGACACTATGGGCCTTTACAGTACGATAAGTGTGGTAAATTTGCCTATATAGATACCAAGTATCGTTGGGATTCACATACCACCATTGGCATACGAAGGGATGATCAAAACCAAAGTCAATAGTTATAACCCTTCTTCCATCCTTGGGTATCTCGAATCCCTTTATAATATGCTTGGTTGGATCAAAGGGATAAACCAATCCCTCAAAGGATACCCACTTTCCCTTCTTATATCTTTCTCGGTATATCCCAGTTAAGCTGTTGATCCGTTTATAATAACTTTCTGGCAGATCAGGAAGTATATTTCCCTCTATTTTCTGGTAGTCATCATCCTTTTTCTGCATATAAAATCTTTTATACAGAAAATGACTCGGTGCCCCCGGATTGGTAGCCAATAGTAATTGATGAAAGGGTACACAGGGCAACCTTAAACATCTGATTATCTTTTTATCATAGTCCTCTTCGGTAATCTCCACTGCCTCTTCCACTGCAATAAAACCATATTCATGAGAGGCCAATTTATTTATATCGTAGGTGGAATCCAGCCCGAATCCCTGTATCTCCGCACCATTAATCAATCTCCTGAATAGTTCCGTATCGTTTTTTTGGATCACATTTTCAGGCGGCAGTATCTTGTCGATAAGCCATTTCCAAAGGGTGGTCTTTAGGTCAACCCTCTTTTTCCTGATAAGGGCAATCCTATTATTACGATACATAAGAGCCAAAAAGTAGGCCTTCTCCGCAAGTATATGGGTCTTGCCGCTACCCCAGGGTCCATTAAATAACAAGTTAGGGGCTGTATTTTCCATAACCTGCTTTTGGGCTTCCGATTTAGCCTGAAATACTGTTTTTTTCATTTTGCTTTAGGATACTTGCCTATATCTACCTCTATTAACTTATGAACAACCACACCACTTAGCCTATGCTCCTGGACATCCGACCATCTGTCCTTCGCCCTGTTCTTTAGCCAGAATATTTGAGCAGTAACATTGCCTTTTACACCACTTGAATATAAAGCATCTTCTACAGTCTGGGTTCGACTATCTATAATTGCATTTACTTTATTATCAAATCTTTTTGATTTTTTTCGCCATTCCCATATAGCATGACGACTTACACTTGCTGCTCCACAAGCATCAGTTATAGATACTCCACTCTCAAGTGATTTAAGTAATGCTTCCTTTTTTTCTTCTTTAATTTCTCTTGATATTTTTGGCATTTGCTTTTCGTTATCCTTTTGTCCTTTTTTTGTGTTTTTTGTGTTTTTTATTTAATCAATCACTCAACTTTATAGCCTGCTTACCGGTAAATTTCTCATATCTTAATAAAGTAACTTCCCCGTATATCGGTTCTATCTCTATCGCTCGACATTTCCTATGCATAATATCGCAAGCGATGATAGTGGATGCTGAACCACAAAAGGGCTCAGCTACTATCCCATCTCTTGGTGAAAGTATTTTTATATAAGGGACTAGTATCTGGATCGGTTTAGTGCCAAAGATTATATTCTGGCCACCTGATTTCCCGGTTTCTGCAGCGTGAGTTATATGATCTGCTACCTTTGCCCATAAGGTGCCCTTCCTTCTATCCCAATATCCTTTACCTTTCTGGCCATATATAATAACTTCATATGTATCTAAAAGCTTTTGGCCTCTATCCCGGAGATATTTCTCCATTTCTTCTTCATATCCTTCATTTCTTATTCCTTCTCCAGCTAGTGGGGCGATATCATATTTGTTAAAAAAATATCCTGGTCTGGAAAATCCCTGACATCGGTTAGGCAGCCACCAGATCACCATATTCTTTATCTTCCAATATTTCGCTATAGCCTGCCATATCTCTATGGTATTCCTCCAGTTTTCAAAGACCATAACATTGGCTCCCTTTGGATTTTGAAAGTCATTAGCTATGGAGAGCCATTCATCATATTCTGGTACTCCACCTCTTCTATCCATATCTAAATAACTTCTATTTTGTTTTGCTCCAAATCCATTTTTTGCTGGTTTACCATTACCTGCTGTTTGACCTACGGATAAATAAACCTTTTGTCGTTTTAATATAAATCCATTTTTGATTTTTTGTTTATGAACTCTCTTTTTTGAATATGCTAATTTATATGGCGGGTCTGTGAAGAGATAGTCAAATTTTTCTTCTCCAAATAATCTGTTCCAATTATCTCTATTGGTGCAATCTCCGATGATTATTTTATGCTCCCCTAACTGCCATAAGTCACCATCCTTGACTCTTCTAATTCCACCTTTAAGCAGCTTCTCTAATTCTTTATCCACATCGAACTCTTCATCAACATTCAAACCGAAAACATCATCTAATTCTTCTCTGCTAAATCCTACATCTACTAGCATTTCTTCATCGTAATTGGCCAGCAAATCATAATCAAAATGCCCTAGATTCTTATTTAACCTCAAATTTAGCTCTTGCTCTTTTTCTAACTTAGTGATTTTCACATAACTAACCGGTATTGTTTTATAGCCCATTTCCTTTGCTACTAATAGCCTTTGGTGTCCACCGATGACTATATTCTTTCTATTCTCTGCAGAATTGACCACTATCGGTTCTACAAAATCAAATCTCTTCAAGCTTTCCTTTAAATCTCTGTATTCCTTTTCAGTTAAAGCTCGGGGATTATATTCTGAAGGATTAAGTTCTTCTATTGGCACATCTTTTATTTCCATATTATTAATTCTCCCTGTTTTTTTCTTTCTATATATCCTATTCTCTTTCGAGCTATCTCATAATATTCAATGCCCAATTCAATGCCAACATAATTTCTATTGGTATTTACACAAGCTACACAAGTTGTCCCCGTTCCCATGAAAGGATCTAAAACTATTTGTCCTTCTCTGGTTATAAGTTGTATGAGGTATTCGCAAAGTTTTTCTGATTTTTGTGTGGGATGTGAGACAATATGCTTTTGTTCACTATCAGGTTTACCATGTTTATGGTCTTCTCCTTCCTTTGTTGGAAAAGCATCTTGGCAGATTTGACAATAAAACCACCTTTCACTTCTTGATGCCTTTGCACAATAAAAAAAGCGGGAAGCACCGCCTGTATCGTTAAAATGTTGCCCTGTTATTCCAGATGCTCCAAAATTATTTGTAACTCCATTACCGCCCTTATGCTTATCCGTATCTCTCCAGCCACTTTTTAGCACCCCACTCTGCTCATTTAACATCTCGCCCGCTTCCTCATCCAAGATTACATTAGCAGGGAAGCGACCTTTGTTATTCGGGTATAAATGAATATCAGCATTTTTCTTTGTAAAATAGGTTGTATCATTATCAGACTTTCTACCCCTTGCTAAATCTTCTTTTTCTAAATCACATCCTATCCTTCCCCCATCAACATCAATCCCCCCTGTTCCCCATTTCAAAATGTTTTCAGCAACTGTTTTCTCTGATAAGGGTTTCCTCACAAGCCACCAGCATTCTACGGCTGGTTTCAAACCTGTTCCCCATCCTTCCCATTCGGAATTGCCTTTAGTAATTTCAATTTGTCCACTTACTCCAAAAGTGCTATTTTGTGATTTTGCCTTACAATCCCATTCTTTTTTTCTTATTCCATCAGCGACATCAGGTAATTGATATTTTCCAACAACCTTTCTTTCATTCCTTTGTAATTTATCTATCGCCTTTCCTATGTTCAAACTTTTCGAAAATCCTTGCCCAAAAATATGATACACACAATCCCGAATTTCAAAACCTGCTTCCTCTAAAGCAAAAGCAGTCCAGTGTGAAGTTCTTGGCAAGGCCCATACAAGAGCATGTCCGCCTGGTTTCAATATTCTTTTCGCCTCAGTCATTAAATCCGTGAGCCAACTGATAAATTGATTTCTCGCCTTTAAACTTTTGTCCCAATGAACATCACAAGCAAATCCTGGTGAACTGCAATCATTGCCGGAGCCTGTTCTTCTACAAGAGTTCCCTCTACCACCCTTCGGAAATGTATCCCATTTCTCACCCATAAAACTTATCCCCGCGGGCGGGTCAGTTAACATTCCATCAAAAGAATTGTCCCCAAAAGTCCTTAATATCTCTTTGGAATCACCCTGTATTATTTTATTCATGGACATCGACCTAATCTCCCTTTTGAACAATGCCCAAATGTTTCTCGAATCTTTGCCCAAAATTGTATTTTTATTCAAAAATAAAAAATGACCTAAGCCCTCTTAAATTATTTTCCAATAATCCTCGAAAGAGCTTAGGTCATTAACCTAACTTTTTAAGGCATTACTCTATTCTATTATCTATTAAATTTTATCAAATTAAGTGATTTCTGTCAAAGAAGAAGTATCATTCCATTCTTATTCTTTTTATTCCCACCCAGGAATCAGCTTACTATATTCCTCTATCTCTTTATAGCTCATTATTTTTTCAAAATCTATTCCCAAATCATCACATAAAAATTTAATCATTCCCCCATTGGCCTTTGATTTCGAATATTTATCCGGTATTACAAACTCCAACTTAGCGAAGCTTCTTGGATAATATTTCTTAAACCGTCTCAATCTTGTGCAGTCTCCCGGCCTGAACCAACCTTTGATTTCTATAAATTTGTCTTGCTCGGGTAAGTAACCATCCGGTTTGTAAAACCTGCTACCTCTTTTAATTTTGGAGAATTCAAACTCCCATGGTTCATAAATGAATTTTATCTTCACATAATTATAATATCTTATAACATTTGCTTCCATCTTGCTTCTGACATATATCCCTAGATCTTCTCTGAAGCCACCTCTTGCTATATTACTCATTTTCTAATCCACCCTGCTCTATTCATTTCTTTTTCATTCACCTTTTCTAAAGCGATCCCGTTAGGAAGCAATACAATTAGATTATCCGGGAATATCTTGTGTAACTGTTCTCCAAAACGACTATCCGTTTTATCGAATAAACCTCTAATAATTATGATATCGTCTTTCTTGATCTCTGCTCTAAGTTTGCCTAATCTTATTTTTTTCTTAAATTCCTCGTTAATTTTTAACCATTTAATAAGATCCATCTAACTACTCTTTTTTTGCATTGTTTTCATAATAATTTACTTATGGAGATAATCGCTGTTACAACTAAGGTTACAATCAGGCCTATCCAAGCCCAATCGATTCCTCTTTCTGCTTTTTTAACCGGGCTACTAAACCCTTTAATTTTTTCTTCACCTATCTTTAATTTCATTTAATCATCTCCTCTGCTTAATATTTCTTGGAATTTATTTTTATCTTTTCTCCATATCGCTTCAAGTCTTTTTGTATCTTTTTGACGAATCTTTAAATTATCAGTAGATAGTTTCCCGTATTTTTTCTCGTGATGATTCCATATTTGTTTTCTCATTTCCGACCAATCATTCAAACATCTATAACAAAAATTCATATTCCCAACAGTATCTTTGCCACAAGTTCTACATTTCATTTAATCATCTACCTTTTTCTTGTCCTATTAAGATTATATTTTATTAACTTTTCTGATTCCTCTTGGGTTATTAATTCATTTTTACGCAAAGCTACTATATACCCTAAGCAAAAACAAAAAGCATCATTACTATTATGAACAGGGTAGACTTCATTTTTGAAAAATTTCTTAATTTCTTTAATTTCCATTAGTCAGTCTCCTTTCTTTTTTAGTGCAGTACCTTTGTGCGTTTTATATACATAATTGTGCTGCTTTTTGATTTTCTTGGCCCTGCGCCTATCTTTGAGCCATTTTTTCTTTTTTAGAGAGCTTAATTTATTCATTTAATTATTTTTCCTTTTTGTCTTTACTTTCTTCTAGGCTTTTTTTGTATCTATAAACTTCAAAGAAATCTTCAGATGTTAAATCTTCAAATGATAAAAATGGTCCACAGTTTTTCTGGTTTATATAACCTATACTTCTTGACTCGATTATAACTAAACGCTTACTATAACCATTATTAATTGAGTTATAATTTACTATTGCGTTTAGAATCTCTATGCTTTGTTTATTCATTTAATCAAGCTCCTTTATTTAAGGATTGCCCATTCGATATATCTGGAATTTTTCTTCTAATATCCCTCTTATTAAACAACATTCCTCTGCTATAATTTCTAAAGCAATCATCTCTCTTTCCTTGCGATTTAAAAATGCTGAATGTTCGACTTTCTCAGCTAATAATTTTCTATATTTTTTATCTTTAATTTTCTCTAAATACTCTAAATTAGTCACCTTAATCCCTTTCTTTTTTTTTATTTACATTCCTCTATATCTCTTTTAATAGATTGGCATATTTGAGCTAGTTCATACCTGAAATAAGAAATTTCTATTTTTTCATCCATTCCTTTTTGACCTAGTTTCTCTAACCTATTCTTCAAATTAAGGTATTTCGCAAATAGATTCATAAACTTCCTCATAAAAAACCCGGCTACTTCTTCATTGCTTCGCCTTCTGATATCTATTATATTCATATATTTCTGTTCAATTTCATCCATAATAGAATCAATTTCTCTACCGGTTCTACAACCCTCTTTATCCGGGACGTATATCACCTGAATCCCAAAATATCTTTTAAATTCCTTCCAAGCCTTTTCATAATTACATTTCACAGAGGTCATATTTTTTAATTAACTCCCCTTTATATTTGTCAAATTCTTCCTGGCTCATTTTCCAATCGCTCATAATCTTTCTAAGCTGGTCCCTGGATAATAACCTAACCTGAACATCCTCTTTACATAAATAAATATATCGGGTCCTCATATCTATAAATCCCTTATGTAGTCTTAGCTTCGGATATGTAAGAGTGTTATCAGTAGTAAAAATTTGTCCCGGTTTAACTTCGTTCACCTTCATTCGATCTCACAATCTCAACAAAATATCTTTTCAAATATTTTATCAATTCTTTCTATAATCGATATCAAAATAGAACCTAATCGGGTCTCTCTCATGACTGCCCCGAATTCATGATAAGCTTTCCTCAGCTGCCATCTTTGGAATGAAAAGGTATTTCTCATTCCTACGGCTTCCTTTTCACTAAGTGATTCAACCTCAATGTCTTCTTCTTTTAGCCATTGTAAAATATCATCATATTCTTCATCACTTATCGATATATGTTTCTTCATTTATCGACTCCTCTTCTATTATTGGTTTATTCCCATTACTTAATTAAAGTTCATCTGTGCTTATCTCAGTTTTTTCTTCTAATATTTTATCTATCCAACTTTTTAATTCTGTGCTTTCGTAAGTTATACTTAAAGAATCGAGCCAGGTAGAACAATCTAACTCTATCTTTGTAGTAGGAGTATTCCACGACGAACCCAAACTTACATAGGCATTACGTTCATCCTGACCAAAAGGTTTGCCATATTTTTCAATTAAACTCTTTTTGAATCTCTTATATTCAGTAATGGCAATAAAACCACTAGAATCAAGTATAGTATAGGCATCTCGATATTCACATTTATAAAGTTTATCTTCTACAAAATAGTAATAACAGTAATAATTATATAACCCAAGTTTTACTTTATGGGTTAGTTTATACTCTGTATATCCTTCTTTGTCTTTTTGGTATTCAATCTCTCCTTTTTCCGACAATTTAACTTGTTCTACGCTCATTCCCCAATTGATTTGTCTAAAATCGTAAATCTTCTCTGTGGCAAACGTTGTTAAAATTAAACAAGTTAGCAAAATTAAAATCACTGCTAATTTCTTCACTTTATCGCCTCCTCTTAAGTTTCTATTTCAGGTTCGTACTCTTCTTTCTCTAATCCAAACGTCCAGGCTTTTGCCTCTTGTACACTACGCATATCAGGAGGCACTTTGAGAAAATATATCTTCCCGCTCGAGGGATCTTTAACTTGTAAAAATGTTATATCCTCTGCTAGAAATATTATCTTATCCTCTCGGTTGTTAAAATACCCTTCCGGGATTCTATAAAAATCACTCCCCGGGTTATTATATTGAAAAATTTTATCCTCAATAATGAGATAGTTAATTTTACCTTTCTTAAACCCTTCTCTAATATAATCCTCATAGCCGAATTTCCGTAGTATCTGTTCTCTCAATTCCAGATTTTCTGTTTCTTCTACATCTTCGAATGTTATGGGATAAGCCATCTCTAATTTTATTTTCGTTTCTAAATCTTGAGTAAATCGTTTTAGAATATATCTAAATCCATAAAGTACATTATTATTTCTTCTCAAAATTATAGTTTGTCCAAGATCTATTTTAAGACTTAATTCTATATCCAGAAAGTTATTAATTAATCCTTTATCCCCCGAGAGTATTTCGGCTAAGTTCCTCTTATTTAGAATTTTTAGAGTCGTATAGCAAGGGAAAAATATTATAGTATGAATTTTGCTTACCACATTTACCGGAGGTATTATTATGTGAAAAATACATAATCCTTTATTTTTTGCTTCAAAATATAAATCAATTGTATAGGGATTAAAATCTCTATTTGATACCAAATCTGCTTCACTCATAATCTCATCCAGTATGTAATAGTCCCCGCATTCGGTATGCCTTATATTCTCTCCGGTCTTCCATGAATTTAATTTAGTCCTCAACGAATTTGATATAATCTGCATCGTATTCCCTTTGTCTCCTAATCTCATATATTCCAGATGGAATAGTAATAGTAGAATGCTCTTCGTGGGTCAATTCAGCTGGAGCATCTACCACTGCGTAACTAATCACATTATCCTTTAGTCTCACTATAGGAGTATTTACTATAAGTCTATATCTATTCCAAGCTTCAATTCCATTATTAGCTATTTGTTCTGCTATTTCTAATATTTTAGTTTTCCCTTCTAATCTGTGAGCATGTCCCGTTACCTCTCCTTTTAAAATTACTTTATCCTTTTTAGTTTTGAATTTTATATTCTTGGGTAACTTATCAATCTTTATTAATAAGATATCTCCATGTCTATAGTGTTTATTCATAATAAAAACCTCCTTTCTCTTTTAAATATATTCGATAAATTATTTTAGAAACATATATTTTCGTTTGGTAGAATTAAATTTAGTTTGGATCCGATAAAATTCAGCTACTCTTATATCTCTGTTCTCTTTAATATCTACCTCATCATCTAGATAAGTAATCCTCTCCACAAGCCATTCTTCGAATTCTTCCACTATTTTTTTATAATCATAATTCGGTTTTATCTTTTCTCTTGTCATTTTTTTTACCTTACTTTCTTTTTTCAAATATTTTTTCATAACCATTTCCAAAGCTGGTTTCAAAAATGGTTTCGGTTTTATATCTTTATGACCTCGCTCATCAAATCTTATATATTCTTTACTAAGAAACGACAATTTCATCCACCAATCCATATTCCAGGCATTGATCAGCATCAAACCACAGATCGTGTTTCAATATTTCCTCGAGTTTCTTCGTCGGGATTTTTGTATATTCTCCGTATACCTTTTTTATCATCACCATAATCTTATCCAGATTCTGCATCTCATCCTTAAACTCCTCATACTTGCCCCACATAAAGGAACTCAATTGATGGATGAGCATATAGGCATGTCGATTGATAAATCTTTTCTTTCCACAAATACTTAAGAATGTTGC